>ENA-OYZQ01000177-OYZQ01000177.1-human-gut-metagenome-genome-assembly--contig:-NODE-177-length-18155-cov-14.969227_pt1 | contig 18155 bp, 10 predicted proteins | sample MGYA00244076_ERZ653476 | MGnify/ENA primary metagenome ERZ653476 (study PRJEB26926, sample SAMN06164996) | human gut metagenome | biome: ENVO:00009003; feature: ENVO:2100002; material: ENVO:00002003... | reverse complement strand
CATTACCACAATTGGCACATCTCATACATCTAATCCTCTTACTTATTGTCTAATTATCTCTTCATAGCCTCAACACAATTGCTCATGAGCATCGCAATTGTCATAGGACCTACACCGCCCGGTACAGGTGTGATATGTGACGCTTTAGACACAACAGAATCAAAATCCACATCACCACACAGCTTATTTTCGGCATTTCTGTGGATTCCAACATCAATGACAACCGCACCATCCTTCACATATGAAGCATCTATAAACTTAGGCTTTCCTATTGCCACTATAAGTATATCAGCATTTTTACATACATCTTTTAAATCCTTTGTATGTGAATGACATACCGTAACAGTTGCATTCTCCCTAAGCATGAGAAGTGACATAGGCTTGCCGACTATATTACTTCTGCCAACCACAACACAGCTTTTACCATCAATATCTATATTGCTTCTCTTTAAAAGCTGAATGATACCGGCCGGAGTACACGGCAAAAAACCAGGCTTTCCTATAACCATCGCTCCAACACTCTGTGGACTGAAGCCATCAACATCCTTCTTCGGGTCGATAGCATCAATAACCTTGTCCTCATCGATATGCTTTGGCAGTGGAAGCTGACAGAGAATACCATTTACGGAAACATCAGCATTGAGCTTTTCGATAAGTTTTAATATCTCATCCTCCGTAGTCTCCTCTGCAAGTTCATATGAAAGCGATTTAATTCCGACATACTCACACGCCTTTTTCTTGTTGCGCACATACACTGATGATGCAGGGTCATTTCCGACCTGAATCACCGCAAGGCAGCCCTCGATGCCTTTTTTCTTAAGCTCTGCCACTTCTTCCTTAAGCTCATCCTTAATCTGTGTTGAAATCAATTTTCCGTCTATTAGATTAGCCATATTTCCTCCTAGAATAATCCTGTGATCACACCATTATCATCCACATCAATGCCGTATGCAGCCGGCTTCTTCGAAAGTCCCGGCATAGTCATGATAGAACCGTTTACTGCTACAACAAAGCCTGCACCTGCTGACGCATAAACCTCACGTACGTTGATTTTAAAGCCGCTCGGTCTGCCAAGCTTCTTAGCATCATCAGAAAGCGAATACTGTGTCTTTGCCATACATACTGGAAAATCTCCCATTCCAAGGTCTGTAATTCTCTTAAGTTCTCTCTCTGCTGCCGGAGAATATGTAACACCATCTGCTCCATATATTTCTTTTGCAACAGTTTCAATCTTTTCCTTAAGTGACAGGCTATCATCATAGAGCACCTTAAAATTGCTTTCCTTGTGCTCGATTGTTTCAAGTACCTTGTTGGCAAGGTCAATTCCGCCTTCGCCACCCTTCTCCCATACCTCTGAGAGTGCAAATTCACAGCCTCTTTCCTTACAGAACTGCTCTACAAAATCAGTCTCAGCCTTGGTGTCTGTGACAAATGAATTTAATGTGACAACTACAGGCACACCAAACTTGTGAAGATTCTCAATATGCTTCTCAAGATTTACGATTCCAGCCTTAAGTGCATCAAGATTCTCTGATGAAAGCTCATCCTTCGGCACGCCGCCATTATATTTTAATGCTCTGATTGTTGCAACAAGTACAACTGCATCCGGCTTAAGCCCTGCCATACGGCACTTGATATCAAAGAACTTCTCTGCGCCAAGGTCTGCGCCAAAGCCTGCCTCAGTGATAACATAGTCTGCAAGCTTTAATGCTGTCTTTGTGGCACGGACACTGTTACAGCCATGTGCTATATTGGCAAAAGGTCCACCGTGAACTATTGCCGGTGTATGCTCAAGTGTCTGGATAAGGTTCGGCTTTAAGGCATCCTTTAAGAGAGCTGCCATAGAGCCTGTAGCCTGAAGATCATCGGCTGTGACAGGCTTTCCGTCAAAGGTGTATGCCACGATAATTCTGCCAAGGCGCTTCTTTAAATCTGCCATATCATCGGCCAGACAGAGTATTGCCATAATTTCAGATGCTACAGTGATGACAAAATGATCTTCTCTGACCATTCCGTCCATCTTGCTTCCAAGACCAACAACGATATTTCTAAGGACACGGTCATTCATATCCATACATCTCTTCCATACAATCTGGCGCGGGTCGATGCCAAGCTCGTTTCCCTGCTGGATATGATTGTCAAGAAGTGCTGCAAGCAGATTGTTCGCAGATGTAATTGCATGAAAATCTCCTGTAAAATGAAGATTTAAATCCTCCATTGGGACAACCTGTGCATATCCGCCACCGGCTGCTCCTCCCTTGATACCAAAGCAAGGTCCTAGTGACGGCTCACGAAGTGCGATAAGTGCTTTCTTTCCCAGGCGTCCAAATGCCTCTCCAAGACCGACGCTTGTGGTTGTCTTTCCCTCCCCTGCAGGAGTCGGGTTAATAGCTGTAACGAGTATGAGCTTTCCGTCAGGATTTTTCTTTGTGCGATTGATGAGCTCATCAGAAATCTTTGCCTTATACTTTCCATAAAGCTCTAAGTCATCCTCTTTAATCCCTATAGATGCTGCTACATCCTTGATTGGAAGCATTGTAGCTTCCTGTGCGATCTGAATATCTGTTTTCATTTTTCTTTGCTCCTTTGTGTTAATTATTCTCTAATATAGTATCTAATTCCTCTTTAGTCACCAGAACCTTGCGGGGCTTTGTCCCCTCCTCAGGTCCCACTACACCGGCCTCTTCGAGCTGATCCATGATGCGGGCCGCCCTGTTGAAGCCAATTTTAAGGTATCTTTGAAGCATTCCGATTGAAGCCCGTTCCTTATCTGTGATAATTGACGCTGCCTCCGCAAAGTAAGAGTCCCTGCCATCATCCGTGTTTTCCACATCTGAAATGGTAACGGTTGTATTTGTCGTATCATTCGACAGGCTCTCCATCTTTTGTGCCACATCATTACTGTACTGTGCATTCTCATTATTTTCAATAATAAATTTCACAATATCGGAAACTTCTTTATCTGAAACGAATGCGCCCTGTACTCGAAGGGGCTTCGGAACACCCTGTGGGTCAAATAACATATCTCCCTTTCCAAGGAGCTTTTCCGCACCATTCATATCAAGTATGGTACGACTGTCAACACCGCTTGTAACCGCAAATGCGATACGGCTTGGCATATTCGCCTTGATGAGACCTGTAATAACATTAACAGAAGGCCTCTGTGTGGCTATGATCAGATGTATACCGGCTGCTCTCGCAAGCTGTGCCAGCCTGCATATTGCCTCCTCTACATCCTTTGATGCGACCATCATAAGATCTGCAAGCTCGTCCACTATAATGACAATCTGTGGCATCTTTGGCGGTTTTTCTGTATCCTTGCCATCCATTGCATCAATCATGGCATTGTAACCGTTTATTTCCCTGACACCGCTGTTTGCAAACTTCTCGTATCGGTCTGTCATCTCTGAAACTGCCCAGTTTAATGCTCCTGCAGCTTTTTTAGGATCTGTAACAACCGGAATCATCAGATGAGGTATGCCATTGTATACACTAAGCTCAACCACCTTCGGGTCAATCATAATCAGCTTTACCTCATCCGGCTTTGCCTTGTATAGTATACTCATGATAATTGTATTGATACAAACTGACTTACCTGAGCCGGTAGCACCTGCAATTAAAAGATGTGGCATTTTTGCGATATCCGTAACCTTAACCTTGCCTGCAATATCTTTTCCCACTGCAAAGGTAATCTTTGATTTGGCATTTTTAAATTCTTCAGACTCCACAAGTTCCCTGAAGGAAACAGCAACACTCTGGCTGTTTGGCACTTCGATGCCCACAGCGGCTTTTCCCGGAATAGGAGCCTCGATTCGTATATCCGCGGCTGCCAGATTAAGCTTTATATCATCTGCCAGATTCACAATCTTTGATACCTTCACTCCAAGCTCCGGTGTGATTTCAAACCTTGTAACAGCAGGACCGCAGCTTATATTATTCACCTTCGCATTCACCCCAAACACATTAAGAGTCTGTTCAAGCTTTGCCGCCGTCTCACGCAGATGAGCCTGCGAATCACCAGTTTTACCCCTGTCAGGAGCCTTAAGCAGATCAACAGCCGGAAATACATACGGCTTCTGCTGGATTGCATTTTCTGCGTCATTTATCGCTATCTGCTCACTGACTTTTTCAACCTCTTTGGCAAGCTCATCCTTGTCTGATTTGACCTTTTTCTTACCTGGCTCTGCTGCAGGTGGTTTTGTCATTACCGCATCTGCAGCCGGAGCTGATAATTTTGATTGCAGCTCATTATCTTTTTGTATGCCAAAATCATCAGATATATCAGGCTCCACGCAGCCCGATATAGGTATCTGCGACACATGGCTTGCAGCTGTGCCACCCAAAACCGAAACAGGCTCCGATGCCACACCAAAGTCCGGTGTCTGCACTATTTCCCCTGCATCCCCTGATGTAAGGCTTGTCGTCTTTTTCTCCTTTATTGCAGGTGAACTCGGATAATTCTCTATAGTTATCTCACCAAGCGCATCTGTAGCAGCTGCACCTTGTCCAAATATCCCCACATGCGCTGTATCACTACCTGCCATGCCTGAATCCAGCACGTTTTCACTGCCATCAATTTTTGTATCAAGTGACACGCCTGTTATCTTATTGTCCATCCTTCGGCCGGCACGCTTACTCCTTCTGCCACCTTTTGCAGCCTCCGTTATGTCGCTGTCTGTATCACCTGAAACTAAACCCGCTCTTGTCTGACGCTCTCTTGACTTATACTGCCGATACTCCTGATATCTCTCATTATTCTCACGCGCTGACTCGTATACCTTTCGTCCGCCGTTTCTCATACCCTTCATGAATGATTTACCGGTAATGAGCACAAGACAGATAATCATCACAACTATTGTCACTACGTATGCACCTATAATTCCTACCGCCGGAACTAAAATGCAGCCTATAAGAGCACCTACAAAGCCACCACCTGAATGCCTTTCAACACTGTCAATGTATGACTGCACCGGCGAAACCGCGAATTCACCATACACTGCCAGGTACATAAACACACATATAAACCATATGAAAACTATGGTCATAACAAGCTTCATGATAGCATATGAATTGCCCTTATTGGACACAGCAAAAAAGCTGCCCACCAGAAGCACAAGCGGAAAAATATATGCCATCATTCCAAATAAACCAAAAAGGAAACCGCTTACTGCGTTTCCCAAATTACCGCCTATTCCAAAATTGCTTATAAATAAAAGGATTGAAACAGCTACTACTATCCAGAGAAATATCTCCTTTTTAAAGGCCTGCTGCCTCTCTATCTGAGCCATTCTCTCCTTTTTCGTCTGTCTTTTTGCTGAGGATTTCTTCCTCGTTGCCATGTAACTAACCTCCGTATTTTGATTTACAGAGTATATAATAACATATTTCTTCTGTTCTGTGTAAATTTTCTAAAGTAATTTTTCGATTTTGTGATTAAAGGGTCAAAAGGTATCATCGATTCATGCTTGCATGCAATTCGATGTATACCTTATTGACCCGCACTACACCGAGAAAGTAGCAATTTGCTGCGGGGACGCAGAAAATTAGCGGATTTCGAGGTGTAGTCAGATTACGGGAATGCGTAGCATGTAGTAATCTGATTAATCATAAATTAGGAGGAATCATAATGCTATATTTTATACCGGCATGGTATAAACAGAATATGTGGTGCGAAAACGAGCAGCAGTGGTATATGCGCAGGCTCAAGTCAGAGTTTGACGAGACTATAAAGCAGATTACTCTTTTTCATAGAAATGTGGACAGACCTTACAGGATTCTTGTGCTCGGATACTCGCCAAATTTCAGACATTTCCTACACAGGCAGGGCATGTACCGTTCGAAGTACTGGTCATGCTTTGATGCGATAGCACAGGTCAGGAGAAAGAAGGTCGCTGTGCTGTCATATCACGATATCAAGTGGCCGAAGGGGCTGGAGTTTGTGTATTCGCCTTTTTCTATAATTGCTTTGCAGGGCGATGTGAAGTATGCACAGGTAGAGTTTGGTGAGGATGGCAATCCGATATCCATAGATATGTTTGAGGATGGCAAAATTTGCAGGCGCAACTATTATGATGACAGAGGCTTTGTTTCCAGTACTGTTATATATGAAAACGGCATAGAGCAGTATCAGGATTTTTTGATGGAAAACGGCATCTGGAAGATACGTGAGTATAAAAATGATGGTCATGTGGTTGTCAATCCAACGTGCCCTGACTATGATGTGGTGCCTGATGCTAAGAGCGGCAAAGCAGGTGAGCCGGTTGAGATACGCTTTACAAAGGCTGAATATGACAGCCTTGAGGCGGTTATTGAAGAGGTATTTGCAAGCTATGTAAATCTCACAAGGCAGGGTGACAGCTTTTTCGTGGCGATGCATCCGCTTCATATCAGGGTTGCAGAGCATGTGCTTAAGGGGAAAAGGGTTATTGCTACATTTTTTGAAAACAGATTTGATTTCACGCAGACATCACTGGCAGCGGATTTTTTAGAGCATGCGGAAAATATCATTACGGATTCTGATTATACGACGAAGATTATTATGGCAAATCTGGGTGCAGTAAATAACAAGCCGTTCAGATTACATATCACAGATATTCCACCATATGATACCAGGATGGATTTCGGTATCAGCTCGCAGCTTCGGGTGCAGAACATCCTCGTGCCGGTTGATGGACTGACTAAGGATGCATTTGCTCAGATTATAAAGGGGCTTGCGGATTATCTGACCATTAATGACCTTGCGAGAGTTCATTTCTTTACAAGAGATGCCTCATGGGGTCATGAGGATGCTATAAAGAATGATACGGTAAAGCTTCTTGATAGTATGGGCTATGATTCCCGTTTGGTAACAGGCGATGGTGAGGCAGCTCTCGGCTTTGGAGGCAGCGGGGCTGATGTATTTGCCGAGAATGAGCTGGGGGATATAGAAAAAACGGTGGAGCAGAGATTTTTCGTGGATGTATGTGTGGATGAGCGTGATATCAGCAAGTGTATCAACGAGCAGAGAGTCATCCTCGATATGAGAGGCACGATGGATGTTTTTGTTTATGTTACAGCTATCAGCAAGGGCGTGCCGAGAATCAGCCTGAGTGCAGACCAGTTTCTTGTTTCAGGAAAAAACGGAATGGTCATAGATGATTTTTCTGATATCGGAAGGAGTCTGACCTATTATCTGGACAGCTTTGAAAACTGGAATCAGGCATTGGTGGAGTGCTATGAGCTTGGTCAGAAATATACCACATCGGTGCTGCTTAAGAAGTGGAGAAAGGTGCTAAATTTTAGTGAGTAAGATTCATGTTTTATATGTTGGCGATGACGATTGGACAACTAAATACAGCATTCCGGACAATATAGAGTTTGAAGTATACGAGTCTGATGAGAGTGAACTAACGGCAAACAGACCTGCGAGAAAGCTCATGGATTTAGTTATTCTTGACAGGGATATAACACTCTCAGAGGAAAAGGCTTTTACGAAGTTTACAAGGGGCTACTGTCTTTTTGCAACGGAAAATGTGCAGATGCTAAACAGCGCGACGAGCAGATATTTCAAGGCACGAATGGGACAGTATCTGTATACCGGCGATGTGCAGTATTTTCTGGCTCATGAGGTGAGAAATTACTATCCAAATCCTTATGGTGAGAAGTTTAATCCTGCCAAGCTTGCTGTCAGTGATTCCTTTACAGGAAGGGTAGCATGTGATGGAAACTATAACTTGGTTCTAGATGGAGAGTTTGGGGAGGATTTTTCGCAGATTGCATACTGGAGATATAATATCCCAGTTTTTGAGGGACAGTGTATTGATATGTATCTTGAATATGAGAAAACTGGGGATGTAGAGATTAAGCTTAGATTATTTCAGTTCTACTATGGCTCGATTGGTGATATTAAGCAGGTCTGGGAGTTTGACGAGGAACAGCTTCAGGATGTTTTCAGAATAGATAATGAATCAGATCAGGGCCCTGTTTTTGTTTCTATCCTTGCAAGGGGCACCGGCAGCCTGAATATCATATCATTGCACGACAGACATTCCCGCCGTGGACACGGATTTTTCCTGCCCGGAGGTGAGAGGCTTGTCTCTTCTAAAGGAGAGGAAGTGTTTGTATACTTTGAGAAGGGCGATATGAAGCCACCGCTTGCTGTCTATTTCTCAGGCTACAGGACTCAGGAGGGCTTTGAGGGCTACTATATGATGCGAGGCTTCGGATGTCCGTTTATTCTTGTGACAGACCCAAGAAGTGAGGGTGGAGCCTTTTATCTGGGAGACAGTGAATTTGAGCAGATGATTACGGATTATGTGACTGATAAGCTCGATGAGCTTGGCCTTACAAAGGATGAGCTCGTGCTCTCAGGAGCTTCGATGGGAACCTTCGGTTCACTATACTATGGCTCAAAGCTTTCACCACATGCACTGCTTCTTGCAAAGCCACTTGCCAACATGGGAAATGTAGCACGAAACGAGCGAATCCTTAGAGCCGGAGGCTTCGCTACCTCGCTTGATATTCTGATGAAAAATTATGACAATCTCTCTGATGAGGCGATAGAGCAGCTCAACAACAGGATGTGGGACAGATTCGACAGTGCCGACTGGTCGCAAACAAAGTTCATCATCTCATATCTGTATGAGGATGATTACGACCCGGATGGTTATCCGAGCATTTTGTCGCATCTTAAGTCGAGCGGTGTTGAGGTGTATGGCAAGGGCTCACACGGCAGACATACTGACAATTCAGCAAATGTCATGGCATGGTTCAAGAGCCAGTACAATAATCTGCTGCATGATGATTTTTCAAGATAAGCAAATAAACGTTGCAGGTCACACAGTCAGGTGTGAACAGTAACAGGAAAACAAATATTAAGTGAACAATAGTAAGACAGGTAAGTATTATGTATGGTGACACATGGCAGGTCCGCTGGAAGGAATTTCTATCGGACTCGTATGTATATGGATCAAAAATTGAATTTAATGAGGATGGTTCAGTTTCTTATAAGAACCGCCTCATGCCGCCGGGCACGGTGATTCACACATGGTATTCTATGACGAATTTCCAGGGGAATAGGATAGAGCCGTCGCTTCCGCTCATCGATGGAGAGCGGGCATATTCCATTGCGGTGAATATTGACTATCACAACAGTGAGAGTGAGGCGCTGATGCTTCGTATCATATTTTTTGACAGGTATGATGTACAGGCGCAGAGTATTATTGTCCGCGATAAAAAGGCGTTTTTCAAGCCGTCCATCAGGACATACAGCTACAGGATAGAGCTGATAAATGGTGGAAATGCTGATTTTACATTCAAATCACTGGTGATTAAAGAGGTTTCAGAGGAAGAGTTTGATGCAGAGCAGGAAAGAATTGAGAGACTTAAAGAGGACTCTAACAAAAGTAAGAAAAAGCGAAGAAAAAATAAAAAATCTAAGTGATGAAGAGCTTTCTGCACTGACAGAGCAGTTTAAGAGCAGGTATAGCGATGGGGAATCGCTTGAATCGCTTATGCCGGAGGCCTTTGCAGCTATCTGCGAGGCGGATTACAGGGTGCTTGGAAAGAGACCGTATGATGTGCAAATCTTAGCGGCAGCAGCTCTTCACGGTGGATATCTCGCCGAGATGAATACAGGTGAGGGAAAGACTCTATCTGCCACCATGCCGCTTTATCTGAATGCGCTGACCGGCAAGAGCTGCATGCTCGTGACCACAAACGAGTATCTGGCATCGCGAGATGGTGCAGAGATGGGAGAGGTCTATAATTTCATGGGTCTTAGCTGCTCATACCCGGATGCGGATGATACAAAAAAGCAGGATGATGACGAGAAAAGACAGTTTTATTCGGCTGATATCATATACACTACAAATGGCACACTTGGCTTTGATTTCCTTTTTGACAATCTGGTAAAGAAAAAGGAGGACAGATTTCTCTGTGATTTCCACTATGTTATAATTGACGAGGCTGATTCGGTGCTTTTAGACTCTGCAATTATGCCGCTCGTCATATCGGGAGTGCCGAGAGTGCAGTCGAACCTGTACGATGTATGTGATTTTTTCGTCACGACACTTGTGGAGGATATTGACTACATAGAGGAGGATAAGGCAGTCTGGCTCACTCCAAAGGGTGTGAAGTTTGCCGAGAGCTTCTTTGGCATATCAAATTTCTACGGTAAAGAGAATTTTGAGATAAACAGGCATGTCACGCTTTCTCTTCGGGCGCACAAGCTTTTGAAGAACAAAAAGGATTATGTTGTCACTGACAAGAAGGAGGTAGAGCTGTTTGATGGAGCGACAGGCCGTCTCATGCACGGTGTCAAGCTGCGTGGCGGTCAGCATCAGGCTATAGAAGCGAAGGAAAAGGTGGAGATATCGCAGGAATACAGAACTGTGGCATCAGTTACCTTCCAGAATCTGTTTATGATGTTTGACAAGATGGCAGGCATGAGCGGCACACTCATGGATGCAAAGGATGAGCTTTTTGAGACCTACGGCAAGCATGTGGTGAGAATACCTACAAACAGGCCTCTTAAAAGAGTTGACAGGAAGGACAGATACTTTAAAAACGGTCATGACCAGTTCTGGACAGCAGTGGATGATGTGATAAGGCTTCACGAGACAGGCCAGCCTGTGCTTGTGGTGCTTAATTCCGTTACGGATACAGATCTTTTTTCAAGGCTTTTAATAGAGAAAAATATTCCGCACAATGTACTAAACGCAAGCAATGCTTTCTGGGAAGCACAGATTATCGCAGGCGCAGGCCAGCTGAATGCGGTCACGGTTGCTACAACGATGGCAGGAAGAGGAACAGATATAAAGCTCGGAGACGGAGTGAAGGAGCTTGGCGGATTAGCCGTCATAGGTATAGGAAGGATGAACAATTCAAGATCCGAGAGGCAGGCGAGGGGCCGCGCCGGCAGACAGGGTGATCCGGGCTTCAGCCAGTACTATGTGAGCCTGGAGGATGACATAGTGGGAGCTGAGGATGATGACAAGCTGCAGCGCTATATTGATGGCAAAAAGCGTATTGGAAAGCGCAAAATAAAGCGTATTGTCAACCAGTGTCAGAAGCTTAGTGTGGAGTCTGAGGAGATGAACCGAAAGAAATCACTGCAGTACGATCAGGTCCTCCAGCGCCAGCGAGACCTAATCTACGCAACCAGAAAAAAACTGCTCGACGGCGCCAGCGTCGAGCAGGAGAAGATAGTAGAGATTGCGAAGGAGAATATCTCAGACTTCATTAATCATTTTGACTGCATACAGAGTAATAAGAAGCATGGCAGGCGCCGTGGCAGAAAGAAATATAATGATAAAAATACCAATACAGAGCAATATACATCAATACTAAACAGATATATCCTTGACAACATTTCTTACAAGCTGGACGCCGGTCTGACTTTGTCTGACATGCAAAGCGCCGCCACTGTTAGCGATTACCTGATGCTTCGTGTGTATCAGGGGCTTTCAAGACAGCGTGAGCGCATAGGCGATGAGGAGGCTTACGAGCAGTTTGTCCGTGAGGCAACTCTAAAGGCGGTGGATGATGGCTGGGTTGAGCTGATTGACTACCTTGAGCAGCTCAAGTATGCGGTAGCGGGAAGAGCATCCGCACAGAGAAATGTTATGTTTGAATACCAAAATGAGGCTTTCGAGTCGTTTTTGGATACAGAAAAAGCGGTAAAATGTAATATCATAAGGAATATTTTGCTTAGTGATGTGAAAATCGGCAAGGATGGCAGGCTGCATGTCATCTACCCTTAAAGGTTATTATAATTTAAATAGTTTTACAGATACGAGGAGAATCATATGGTATATAACTTCAATCTCGGAATAGGCTGGGCTTCAAGCGGCGTGGAGTACGCACAGAGCTACAGGGCTAATCTGCTCCGCAGGGCGCACATTCCGGCAAGGTTTGTTTTCACAGATATGTTTCCAACAGAAAATATAGAGCACATGACAAGAAATATCGGCTTTTTGGATGAGGAAGTGATATGGCTGTACACATTTTTTACAGATGTGAGGACATCGCATGTCACATTCACTCTAAAGGAGCTTGAGGCTACGATGGCAGAGGAGGATTATACCTTTTCCAGAGAGGGCAAGACGTGCAGGTATCAGTTTAAGGAGAGCGGCAGGTTCTACACCTGCTACATGGTTGATGATACAAGTGATCTCGTGCACAGAGTCGAGATTGTTTCAAACGGATGCCTGATCAGGAAGGATTTTTACACCTATTGCAGGACCTTCAGCGAGTACTATGCTCCGCTCGACGGCAAGGCTCATCTGTACGGCAGGACATTTTTCAATGAGGATGGCTCGGTGTGCTACGAGGAGGTCATAGAGGATGACAGCACCTTTTACAGGATTGGAGCGCAGGTGCTTTATACCAAGGCTGACCTGGTCGGCTATATGGTAAAGAGGCTTAACTTAACGGCTGATGATGTGGTGATCATCGACAGGACGACAGGCATAGGCCAGGCAATCCTCGAAAACTGTGGACCGGCGCGCGTAGGAATAGTGGTGCATGCGGACCATTTCAGCGAGGGCGGCACGGATGATGATTACATACTGTGGAACAACTATTATGAGTATTCGTTTTCACAGACTGAGCACATAGATTTTTACATCACAGCGACAGATGCGCAGAATGAGCTTATGAGGCAGCAGTTCAAGAAGTATTGTGGAAAAGAGCCTCAAGTGGTGACTATTCCGGTGGGCAGTCTGGATGAGCTTAAGTATCCGGATGAGCCGAGAAAGAGGCACTCGCTCATCACTGCGTCGCGTCTTGCGACTGAGAAGCACTGTGACTGGTTGGTGGAGGCCGTTGTGAAAGCAAAAGAAAGCGTGCCTGACATTTCGCTTGACATATATGGCAAGGGTGGCGATGAGGCGAAGCTTAAGGGACTTATCGGCAGGCTGGGCTGTGCCGATTATGTGCATTTGATGGGACAGCAGAAATTAGATGATGTATACAAGCACTATGATGCGTATGTGGCAGCTTCACAGAGTGAGGGCTTCGGGCTCACACTCATGGAGGCCATAGGCTCAGGGCTTCCTATAGTGGGCTTTGATGTGAGGTATGGCAACCAGACCTTTATCGATGATGGGCAAAACGGCTACAAAATTCCGATCACCGATGAGATGGATCAGAAGGAGAAGATAAAGCTTCTTTCTGAGCGTATAGTGAGGATGTTTACAGAGGATGACATGGATGCATTTTCAGGACATTCATATGAGAAGGCCAAAGAATATCTGACTAAGGAGGTGGTTCACAGATGGATAGAGCTGTTGAAGTAACACACACGGCGGATGGTATCACACTGCTCTTTGATACATTTTCAGGCGAGAGCAAGAATCTCCTTGAGTCATTTAAGAATGCCGGTGCTGCCTTTCATGCAGCAGTCATTGAGGATGACGGTTTCCTGCCGGATGACGTGATGAGCGTGTATGGATTTTTCTTAGGCGATTACCGGGAGGCTGACAGCTTACCGGGTAAGCCGCTGTATTTCAACCAGATACAGATTCCTGATTACTGGCGCATAGAGGGCGATAATTCATCTGCGAAGGTCATGGACCGCACCAGGGAGCGAGCGAGGATATTTTTCACGGAGCCTACGCACAGGCGGCAGGTTAAGATTGTTGACTGGCTTGATGATGCCGGTCAGGTCAGGCTTTCAGAGCATTATAACAGGTATGGCGCGATCTTCTGTCACACGGTTTTTAATAAAAAGGGACAGAAGGCACTCAGGAAGTTTTTTGATGTGACGGGCAGGGAGATGATAGTGGAAAACTTTGTCACAGGTGATATACTCGTCAGATGGCAGGATAAGGACTGGATTTTCAGAAGTAAGACAGACTTTATAGCGTTTTTCATCAGGTGCGCAGGGCTGGAGGATACAGCGGTTTATTTCAACTCGCTGTCATATCCGTTTTTTGCATCACAGGCGCTTGCGCCAAACGGCTTTCGCGACGCACTCTTCTGGCACGAGCCGGTGGGAGATGAGATACCCGGCAATATGCAGATTATACTGCATGATCAGGGAACGAGGGCAAAGCGCGTATTTGTATCGCGCAGGGAGTCCTACGACAGGCTTATAGCACTTGGCGCTCCTTCCGATAAGGTGAAGCAGCTTGGATATATCTACAGCTTTGTCAGGGAAAATAAGCACAGGCCGCACATACTCGTATGTACCAATTCAGAGAATGTAGGTCATCTGACAGAGCTTGCGTCACTCATGCCGCAGATGCATTTTCATGTGGCGGCCATCACAGAGATGTCGTCGAAGCTTATGTCGGCAGGGCAGTATGACAATGTGTCACTCTACCCTAATGTGAAGATGTCCGTACTGGATAGTCTTTTTGAGAAGTGTGATTTCTACCTCGATATCAATCACGAGGGTGAGATAGTGGATGCAGTTCACAGAGCTTTCTTAAACAACATGCTTATAGTGGGCTATGAGGAGACCATGCACAACGCATATTACACCGCAGACACGAATACATTTAAGGAGAGCGAGTACGCTGATATGGCGGAGGCCCTCAACCTGACACTGGCTATGCCGCATCTCATTGATGAGGCGCTTGCCATGCAGAAAAAGGCTGCTGTAGCGGCTGATGCAACAGACTACATGGAAATACTCCATTTGTAGTAATACAGGGTTTATGAACAGAAAGGAGCTTAATATGAGTAAAAACACTAACAACAATCAGACAGTAGACGAGAAAAAGGGTAAAAGGACAGGGCTTACAATACTGGGCTATGTGCTTGTGATCGTGGCACTTCTTACAGTGCTTCCGGTTGTGCTTCCACCGATATTTGGCTATCATACATATCTTTCGGGCACAGACCATACAGGAAATATTTCAAAGAACGGCAGCGTGGTATATTTAAAGACTATTGACGAGGCCTCTTATAAGGATGGCAATATAGTAGCCATCGAATCAGCTGATTCATCAGGCAGAAGGGTAGATTCATACTATGTGGATTCTAATGATTCTTCTGCAAAAGAGATTGCACTTCGTGATGGAAATGGTGTATCATATAAGGTAGTTAAAGGGCAGGTTATCGCAAAGACTCCATTTATAGGATACTTAAGCCAGCTGTGCTTTTCAGCAGTTGGAATTATTGTCACGGTAGTGATTTTTGCTGCAGGTGTAGCAATCATGATGTATGTAAACAAAATCAGCAAGGAAATCAACACCATGGTTGAACAGCAGACTGCATAGTGTGTCTGAATTCCCATCTGCGACATTAGAAAACCTGACTATTATAAAGCAGACCTTATGTTTGCGGAATAGGATAAGTGATGGATAGATACAGCGTGAGTAGGACAAAGAGGTCATTGTTTTATTTAATGATGGCCTTTTTGATTGTTGGATTTATAATTGCCGAGTGCATATTACCGAGTGAGAGAAGCCAGTCTGTAAGTGATAATAATATCACCTACGAGGGCAGCTTTACATGGGAGAAGTCCGATGGTGAAAGGGAGGCTATTGAAGTACCCGGCAGGTACGATGTTAAGCCGGGGGATACGATGGTCATAACTACTGTTCTGCCTGATGATTTCAATGCAAGTGTCATGGCAATCAGAGCATCACTTCAGACAGTCAGATTTTACGTGGATGGCAGTCTGAGAGCAGAGTATGATACAAAGGACACGAGACCCTTCGGCAAGGATTCCGCGAGCAGATATGTATTTTGCAATATGTCGGAGGATGATGCCGGCAAAGAGCTGCGCATTGAGCTGACAAGCCATGCATCCAACTATTCAGGCGTTGTAAATACAGTATACTGTGGAGAAAAGAGCGATATATGGACAAATATATTTCATAATAGCTCAAGAGAGACGATTATAGCATTTTTCATTTTTTTTGCTGCTGTAGTGTCTGTTATGTTCAGTATAGCACTCAGTATTGTATACAAGACACATTTTGACATGGAGTATGTAGGCTGGTGTATGCTTCTTGGGGCAATATGGATGCTTGGTGAATCGAAGCTGCGTCAGATGCTGGTGCCGAATGCATCTGTTTTGGCGGCTATGTGCTTTGTGGTTATTCTGATTAGTCCTATTGCTGTTTCGATTTATATTGACAGCATACAGGGCGGGCGTTATACAAGAGTGTATACATGCATAGAGGCGCTTGCGGCTGTGAATTTAATTGTCTGCACATCACTGCAGCTTTTTGGTGTGTGCGATTATATAGAGACTCTGCCGGCAGGACAGGGAATGCTTGCTGTCTGCTGCGTGGTCGTCATCACAACATTTATCATTGATATAATTAAACACAGGGCTTTGGGCTACAGACCTGAGATGATTGCCATGATTGTGGCACTTGTTCTGGCGCTTATAGAGGCTGCATCTGTGTACTTTGTTGTCACCATGTCAGGTTTCTTTATCGGAATAGGCCTTATTGTGATTTTGTTTGTCAATATCATAGTCACAATAAAAAGAATCAGCGAGATAGAATACAAGCGCCAGAAGGAAGAGAGTGATAAGCTTAGAAATCAGACAGAGAGAGTTTCACTTCAGATGATGAAGACACTTGCTGCTACAATTGAGGCAAAGGACGATTATATGAGAGGTCACTCATACAGAGTCGCAGAGTACTCTGCTCTCATAGCAAAGCAGCTTGGCTGGAGTGAGAATGAGGTGGAAAATCTTAGAAATGCTGCATATCTGCATGATATCGGAAAGATTGGCGTGCCTGATACTATATTAAATAAGCCGACCAGGCTGACTGATGAAGAGTTTGCCGTCATAAAGAGCCATACTGTGATGGGCGCAGATATCTTAAAGGATATTACCCTGTTAGACCATCTGGTGGATATTGCAAGGAATCATCATGAGCGCTACGATGGAAATGGCTATCCTGACGGACTGGTGGGAGAGGAGATACCGCTTTCTGCCCGTATAGTGTGTGGCGGACAGCTATGATGCCATGAGGTCGCGCAGGATTTACAGGAATGCTCTGCCAGATGAAGAAATCCGAAGGGAGCTTTTGGATAACTGCAGCACTCAGTTTGATCCGCAGATTTCGTGTATGTTTGTTGATATGCTTGACAATGGCATGGTTGTGATTGATGAGGATAATCCGGCGGCTCAGGGCTACCGTGATAATGCGGCTATCGAGTCAGTGGCAGACAAATTCATATCTGAGGTCATGAAGACCATGAGCAGTCAGGAAAAAGCCGATAGTGTTGATTATCTGACAGGACTTTACATGCGAAGTCGTGGACAGCAGGTAATAGCAGCCCTGATGCAGGATAATGATGGCTGTCTTGCCTTCATAGATATGGATAATCTTAAAAAAGTCAATGATGTGCATGGTCACAAGGCGGGTGACAGGGCACTTAAGCTTATAGGTAATCTCCTTGCTAAAGAGACTGAGAATGAGACCTTTGCAGCCTGCAGGCTTGGAGGTGATGAGTTCCTCATCTTTATGCCATATTCTGACAGGGCAAGCGTGGAGAGTGTTATAAAGCGCATATTTGAAGGCTTCGAGAGTGCCAGGGAAGCAGACTGTGAGATAAAGGAGGCTGCTCTTTCAGCAGGACTGTGCATGACGACAAAGGGAGCCATGTTTGAAAGTGACTACACAAAGGCAGATAAGGCACTTTACTATGTGAAGCAGAACTGTAAGGGTTCATATTTCTTCTATGAGCAGCTCTTAGCTGACAATAAGGAGAATACAAATCTGAGTGCGGATTTACGAAACGTGGCAAAGTTTTTAAAGGAGAGTGGCAGCTATACAGGTGCGCTGGATTTAAACTACAGAGAGTTTGCAAGAATCTATGAGTTCGTGAACAATGTAGGAGATAGACACAAGCACAACTGCTATCTGGTCATGGTGACTATGAACACTCTGCCGGAGCAGCTTGCAGATATCGAGGAAATTGAGAAGGCACTTGACTGCATGGAGCAGTCTATCCGCAGCAAGATCAGAAAGGTGGATGTCTGCACGCGCTACAGCTCAATGCAGTATCTTATCATACTATTTGAACCACAGGAAAATCAGATTCCAAATGTCATGGAGAGAATCTTTATGCATTACTATGAGCTCTGTGACAGAGAGGGTTTCAAGCCGCAGTATGAGTATATCAAAATGACTGAGGTAAAATAGGGATTGTTAAATAATAGTCAATGTGGTATAGTTTTCTTCGAACGGTATTCGAAG
>ENA-OYZQ01000158-OYZQ01000158.1-human-gut-metagenome-genome-assembly--contig:-NODE-158-length-20255-cov-12.152871_pt1 | contig 20255 bp, 19 predicted proteins | sample MGYA00244076_ERZ653476 | MGnify/ENA primary metagenome ERZ653476 (study PRJEB26926, sample SAMN06164996) | human gut metagenome | biome: ENVO:00009003; feature: ENVO:2100002; material: ENVO:00002003... | reverse complement strand
TAGCAGCAGACGGCTTCGGCTGTCCGGGCTGGGTGAGAATATCATACTGTGTGGACAGGGAAATGATAAAGCACTCTATGCCTGCGTTTGAAAAGATATACAACAAGTATAGTAAATAATAGTTACAAAAAAATAATCCAAAAAAGCGCCGAAAATTGTCTAAAAAATATGTAATTTTCGGCGCTTTTATTATGCAGTTTTCACAAAGTTGTCTCCGTGTGACCATTGTTTTGTATAATGGAATGAAGAGTGGGAATATAAATAAAATCGTAACGGAATGGTTACAAAAAATACTATAGAAAAGGAGATATGAGAGTGTTTAATAAAAAACTTAACAGGTTACTAGCAATCATGCTAGCTTCTGTAATGGGTGCGACATCGCTTCCGGCAACACAGGTAAGTGCTGATACACCCTCTTCAGAGTATGATATATCTAACGACGCAGCTTCGGATGATATATCTGACAGTAAAATTCCAGATGAACAGGATTCGGATAATAATGCCACCGAGGAAAAACAGCCACAGCAGCTGACGGTAGAGTATACACCGGCGGATGATATTTATGTGGGGAACAAAGTTGTTCCGGTGGTAAAATCCGACAGGGCGGATGCAGCCGTTGACAATTTAAAATACACTGTTGTAGAAGGCAAAAATCTGATTGAAAAGGATACAGACTTTGCATCAAACGGTATATGGACAGCAAAGGATACCGGAACTGTAAGGATAAAGGTGACAAAAGCAGAAGATGACAAATATAAGTCAGCAGAGGCAGAATATACTGTTACCATCAAAGAATATGATTACAGCAGTATGAATAACAGCCTGACAGGGACAATGCTGCAGGGTACACAGTTTTATGTAGAAGCACCTACATTATCGCTGGCAAGTGACAATCAGGCGGTATATGTGGTTAGAAAAGGTGATGAATGGATTGAAGCTGATAAATATCAGCTTATGCCACAGCAGGGTGATAACAGACAGACTCTTGTAATAGCACGTAAGGACAAGGAAAGCGGAGCTATCACAGATATTGGAAGTCTGCGGCTCGACTACAAATATGATACACAGCCTCCAAAGATAACATTGAATCCAAAGGAGGATGATAAACCTGCTTTCACAAAGGATGCTGTGGATTATTATGGAAATGTCAGAAAAGTAGACATGAATATCCACGATGTCTCTTTGGATGATGGTTCCACACAGCTTTGGGTAAAGGTTGATGACCGGGAAGAATTCGATGTATTTGATGTCGATAATGCCCAGAAGCTGATTGATGCAGGAATAGAGTATAGTGAGTGGATCGTGACAGGGGCTGATTATAGCAGCTGCATCACATTTGGTACAAAAGCGGATGAGGAACACAAATATCAGATAATCGGAATGTATGCGAAGGATCAGGCGGAGCATGAGTGTAATGATACAAGCTCAATAGAGCAGCCGTTTTATGTGGATAGAAAAGCGCCTTCAGGTACTATTGGATATGATGCTGATTTAATAGACGAGCAGAATATGGTCAGTCAGCAGGCATCAAATGTATATGGACAGCTGGAGGATATCAGCGGAATAAAGCAGGCATTCTACTATGTGAATGAATCAGATGAAAGTGGCAGTATTTTAAATGATGAGCAGGTAAAAGCGCTTGATGATTCAGCATGGAAGCCGTTAGAGCTTATTGAGGATACATATGATGCCCGATATAAGTACAAGATTAATACATCTGATCTGAAGGATACTTCATATAACGTATATGTAAAGGCTCAGGACAATTGTAATGGCGAGACAGCATTTTTCTCCACATCGAAGCTGGTTGTTGATACCCTGCCACCGGAGCTTACAGTGTCCCAGGATACCATGACAGCAGCCGATGAAAAAGGCTGGCATAAGGATGATATAAGCTATATCGTTAAGGCTGATGACAGCTTATCAGGAATTAAGAGTGTTGAATACACTGTATTTGATGGGAAAAGGAAAATTGTATCAGGACAGACTGTTGAGCTTGACGCAAGCGGGGAAGGAAGGATAACCATTCCGGCAGCAGAGCAGTTTAACGGAATTGATCTGATGCTTTCAGTAAAGGCAACTGATTATGCCGGTCTTAAGACAGAGGTTAAAGGTGACAGCTTCAAGTTCAGCATGGACAGTCAGTCACCTGATGTCAGTATAGAGCCTGAAGCGGGCAAAAACAGAAAATATTTCAATGACGATGTCCGTATAAAAACAAGTGTAGCTGACAGCATTTCAGGTGTTGTATCAGCAAAATACCAGATAGTGACAGATGATCAGTCAGTATCGGATGATGAAGGTGCATGGAATGAGCTTGATGAATCAGGAATCATAAATGTATCGGCTGAGGCTTATCTGGATAAAAAGGTAGATGTATATGTTAAAGCTGTTGATGAGGCAGGAAACGTGACTGTAGCGGATTTGACAGCAAGCGGCAGCCAGCCATTTTATATTCACAAGGCAGCGCCTGTAATAACAGTGACATATGGTACATCTGAGCAGCCGGATCCACAGTGCATCAGCAGTGTAAAAGGCACTGAGTATTACAGGGAAAACAGGATTGCAACCATTTCGGTAAAAGAGAATGAGCTTTTCTTTGACCCCGATGAAACAAAAATCAATGTAAAGGTTGATGGAAATGAACAGACACAGTCAGATGCATGGTCTGAAAAGTCATACTGGGTAAAGACAGGCGAGGGAGCAGAAGCTGTTTACAGTAAGCAGCTCGTATTCAATGCAGGACACAAGTATGAGCTGAGTGTCAGTGCAAAAGATTTGTGTGGTAATTCAGATAATGGATTTGAGATAGAAGGAGACAAATCAGCAGAGTTTGTAATTGACGTACAGTCGCCGACAGGAAATATCAGGTTTGACGGACTTTCAACAGGCATGGATACCGTGTGGGATTTATTGCTGCCAAAAGACAAATATGAGATTTCAAGATTTGCTGCCAAGAAGGTTAATATTGCCGGACAGCTTGGAGATGAGCATGGCGGCATCAAGTCAGCAGAGTATTTCGTTTCAGCAGAGGATGCAATAATTGACGTAGACAGTATTCAGGAGGCTGACTGGAAGACACTTTACAGCCTTAATGAGGATGGCACCTTCAGTGAACCGATAGAATGCGAGAACAAAAACTGCGTGGTATATGTCAGGGTTACAGATTTAAGCGGTAATGTTTCATATATCAGCACAAATGGATTGGTAGTTGATACATGCGCACCGGCAATATCAGTCATCACACCTGAGACAGCATCAGGAGTGTACAGTGCAGATGTGCCGGTAAGTATAGAGGTATCAGATGAGAATGCCACAGGAGTTGCATCAGGAATAAAGAGCGTAAACTATACGGTAACAAATATGGGACAGACGACACAGGATGGAACATTATATAGCTATGATAAGACAGCAGCGGGCTTAAAAGATCTGGAAAATCATGTAACAGAGCAATTTGACATAAGCGCGGCTTCAAACAACAGTAATGAAGTGCGTATAGATGTTACCGCAACAGACAATGCAGGAACGGCATACACAGTAACAAAATACATAAAAATAGATACAACAGCACCAACAGTGCAGGTAAGCTATGACAATAACAGTGCAGATACATCATTTGGAGACACAGCATACTTCAAAGCACCGCGAACAGCAACCGTAAAAGTAACAGAGCGTAACTTTGATGCATCAAAGGTAGCAGCGGAAATAAAAGCCGCAGCAGGTAAGGCACCTGCTCTTTCAAACTGGAGCACAGAAGGTGGAAGCGGTAACGGTGATGATACAGTACATGTTGCCACAATATATTACGGACATGATGACGATTACACATTTGGAATCGGAGTAAAAGACATTGCGGGAAATGCCGCAGCAGGAGTGGATTATGCAAATTCGCTTGCACCGACAAAATTTACAATTGATACGACAGCACCTGTTATTTCGGTAGCATATGATAACAACAGTGCATCAAACGGAAACTATTATAATAACAAGAGAACAGCAACTGTGACAATCACAGAGCACAATTTTGATACAAGCAGAATAGCACTGAGCATGACTGCGCAGGATGCAGGAAAATCAGTAGCAGCACCGGCATTTGGAAGCTGGTCAGATAATGGTGATATACATACGGCAACATTAAGCTTTGATGCGGATGCCACATATACATGGTCACTTGCATATACAGACAAAGCCGGCAATAAGGCAAAAGACCTTGCAAAGCAGGAGTTCTGCATAGATACGACAAAGCCTGTTGTAACAATCAACGGAGTAACCCCGGGCTCAGTAAACAATAATTCAGGAAATATGTCATTTGTAATAGAGTGCACAGATACTAATCTTGAATACTTTTCACCGGTGCTTACAGTTGAGGTATATGAAAATAGCAGATTCGTAAGAAAAACGATTACCGGAAATGTGATATCAATTTCAAACGGACAACGTGTAGAGTTTAGAAATCTCAATGAGGATGGAGTGTATTCACTGACATGCCATGCACAGGATAAGGCCGGAAATTCTTATGAAACAGTCAATATTATAGATGCAGGCGGAAAGCAGGTGACAGAGACTGCAGGGCAGGGAGAAAAATTGATGGATTTCTCCATAAACAAAGGCGGTTCAATCTTCTCGCTGGATGACAATACGATGAAGCTTGTAAAGGATTACTATGTGCAGAAGGTATACCATGATGTGGTAGTCAGAGAGATAAATCCGGATGAAGTTACCAGCTGTACTGTCAAAGTAAATGGAAAAGCACTTAAGCAGGGAACAGACTTCAGTGTGAATAATGTAAGTGAAAGCGATGGCTGGCATAAGTACGAATATGTGATATCAAATGCGGTATTTGAAAAAGAGGGGCAGTACAATATCGTTGTGGAGACAAAGGACAAAGCAGATTCAGTTGCCTACAGTGATGTGAAGAGTGTAAATATTGAATTTATTGTGGACAAGACAGCACCTACATATACATTGACAGGTGTAGATAAAAACAATGAAAACTATATTGGCTCAAAGAATGCAGTATTGATGCCGAAGGATGATGGTGGAAAGCTTGGACGTGTAAAGATTACTGTAGTGGGCAAGGATGACAAAGAAAAAAAGGTTATCAAGGAAATGTCGGGAGACGATATGCTTGACTATCTGGACAAGCATGACGGAAAGATAGAGTTTGAAGTACCTAAGGAGGTGCTCTCTGCAAAAGACGGTGATTCAAGGCTTATGGTAGAGTGTGCAGACTGTTCTGTTGACGAAGGTGGAAAGACCAATAAAGTGAAAAAAATATATGGTAAGGATACAGAAGCAGATACAGAGATTGCCGAAGATGATGTACCTATGGAATCAAATTCGTCAGATGTCAAATCAGTAGAAACAAACAATGATAAGGCAGTATATATAATTGGAGCAATATTATTATTTGTACTTATAATTGCGATATTGATAATCGTTTATTATATGAGAAAAAAGATGAAAGAAAAGAAAGACAATGATGAGCAATAAGATAATTACCTATGTATTTACATCACCATGTGGTGGTGTGGGAAAAACAACAATGTCTGTGGCATGCGCGAAAGCGCATGCCCTTCAAGGCAGACTTGGCAACGAAGATTTTGAATTCTGGGAGGAGTGAGTATGAGATTTGAAATAGCAGCTGACACGGACAGAGGAATCGTAAAAGAAACTAATCAGGATAGTCTGATGGTAAAGTGCTTCTCAACATGCAAAGGAGACATGGCATTTGCAGTATTATGTGACGGCATGGGCGGCTTATCGAAGGGTGAGCTGGCCAGTGCCACTGTAGTCAGAGCATTTGACAGATGGAGTGACGAGCAGCTGCCTGAGCTTTGCAAATCGTCGACCCCGGATATTGACAGTCTGATTCTGGAAAGACAGTGGGATGAAGTAATACAGCAGCAGAACGAAAAAATAAAAGCATATGGCAAAGCACATGCAGTAAACATGGGAACAACAGTGGTAGCGCTGCTTGTCACGCAAAAAGCCTACTACATTATAAACGTGGGCGATTCCAGAATATATAGCCTTTCAGACCATATAGAAAGGCTTACGACAGACCAGACATATGTACAGCGGGAAATTATGAATGGAAATATGACACAGGAGCAGGCTATGAGAGATCCGCGAAGGAATGTACTGCTGCAGTGTGTCGGGGCATCAGCAGAAGTAAAGCCGGAGTACAGGACCGGGGCAATGAAAAATGGAATGTCACTTCTGCTTTGTTCAGATGGCTTCAGGCATGAGGTATCAGAACAGGAAATCTATGAGATGCTGAAAACGGCAGCAACTGTAGATGGGCAGAATATGCACGACAGACTGGAGCAGCTCATCAGACTAAGCATGCAAAGAGGAGAGCGCGATAATATAACAGCAGCGCTCATAAAGGCACAGTAGGAGGAACAGATGCTTGAAATAGGCTCTTTAATTGACGGAAAATACAAGATACTAAACGAAGTTGGACACGGCGGAATGAGCGTTGTGTACCTGGCTATGAATGAAAGGGCAAACAAACAGTGGGCAATAAAAGAGGTCAGAAAGGATGGAGTAAAGGATTTTGAGGTGGTAAAGCAAAGTCTTGTTGCGGAGACCAATATGCTCAAAAAACTGAGCCATCCCAGTCTTCCTGATATTGTCGATGTCATAGATGAGGATGACAGATTCCTTATCGTAATGGATTATATAGAGGGAAATTCTCTCAAGACAGCATTGCAGGAGTACGGAGCCCAGTCGCAGAAAAATGTGATAAAGTGGGCCAAACAGCTATGCGACGTTATTGGGTATCTGCACTCACAGAACCCGCCAATCATATATCGTGATATGAAGCCGGCAAACATAATGCTAAAGCCTGATGGAAATGTGGTGCTTATAGATTTTGGAACAGCAAGGGAATATAAGGAAAATAACATAGAGGATACAACATGTCTTGGCACGATGGGATATGCTGCACCGGAACAGTTTGGTGGAATGGGGCAGACAGACGCGAGAACAGATATATATTGTCTGGGAGCCACAATGTATCATCTTGTTACGGGAATGAATCCCTGTGAGCCACCTTACGAAATAAGGCCGATCAGAGAAATTGACCCAACATTGTCAGGTGGTCTTGAACGTATTATTACAAAGTGTACACAGCCGGATCCAAACAACAGATATCAGAGCGCAGCTGAGCTGATGTATGACCTTGAGCACTATACAGAGATTGATGACATGTATAGGAAGAATCTAAAGAGAAAGCTTGCGGTATTTATTACCACATCAGTTTTGACGATGCTGCTTGGAACAAGCACAGTATTAAGCTATTGTGCGGCAGAACACAAAAAAAATGAAAACTATAATAGCATATTAAAAGAAGCGGATACCTATGACAATTATGACAATGGATATTACACGGCTATAGTCACCGACCCGACAAGGACGGAGGCATATATTAAGCTGAATGACAAACTGACAGACGATTTTGTGCTGGACAGGGATGAGGCGCAGATATTGAACAGGCTGATGGTAGGTATAGATTGCAAGGACCACAATGGCCGGGTGCATACATATGATGTCATGGCAAAGCTGAAAGAAAAAAATCCAAAGGGATATGAGGATGTATGCTATAAGATTGGTGAAAGCTTTTTATTCTACTACGAAATCAATGTGGAAAAAGACAGATACTCCAGTGCGGCGCAGTGGTTCAAGGAAGCGAAGGAGAATCATCCGGAGGCAGGAATATACTGTGAGATATCAGATTGTCTGACATTGATTAGCCAGTATGATGGAGCAAAGATAAAACAGACAGAAAAAACATATGAAGAATACAAAAAGCTATGGAAGCAAATAAATGAGCTATATGCAAAATCAGAGGATTTTGACAGCTTAGACGCAAAGATTCAGGTGTGGAATGAGATAGATGATATAGTTGACACAAATATCACATCATTTATAGCAGTGACAGATAAGGATAAAGTTATGGATTTATTACAGACAATAAAGGACAAAACAGAAAAGCTGGATAAATCCATAATGCGCGAGCAAATAACAGGATTGCAGGATAATATAGACAAAACAATTGAGAAGGCACAGAGCGTGAAGGAGGAAAACAAAGATGACTTATAATCAGTACAGGATGATATTTTACGTATCCTTCACCGCATTTGCCATAATGCTTATAGCTTCAATAGTCATACTTATAGTGCTTGAAATACCTAAGGTCATAGGTGCACTTACCGGAAAATCTGCCCGGAAAGGAATTGCAGCAATTGTACAAAAGCAGACAGCGGGACATATTGACATAACATCGTCCGGTCCGATAGCACCGTCATATAACCTGGCAGGGGAGAATAAGAAAAAGCCGGGATATACACAAAATATAGATGAAACTACTGTGCTGGATGCACCGACAGAAGTATTGCAGGATGAAACCACAGTATTGGAAGATATAACCGAAAAGCTGCAGAAAACCAATATCAGGTTCGAAGTAACAAAGAAAATAGAATTTTTACATACGACAGAATGTATCTCATAAGGAATGGAAAATAGCGAATGTCTAAATTAAAAGTAAGCATAAAAAAATCGACCGTTACTGCCATGATGAAGGCAGGACGAAAGGAAAGAATAAATGAAACCGAACTAAGCCAGCTAGCCAGAATAAAACCATGTGGAATCATGCATGTGACAAAAACAAAAAAAGACAGTGTCACATATACGTGCCCTGCAAATATAAATCTTACCGATAGATTGAAAAAAGCCGTAAGCAAATATGATTTCTTTTTCATGATTGAGCAGATAGTAATAATGGTTGAGGATGTATACAATAACGGACTGAACGTAAACAGTGTTCGTTTTAATATGGATGACGTATACATAAACGAGATGACAAAAGAGATGTACTTTATATATTTTCCGATAGTAGGAGGACAGGAAAGTGCAGATATTGTCGGGTTTATAGAAAACATAATTTATACAATGACACCTGTTATCAATGAGGATACGAATTATATATCCAGATTTATGTATTATGTCAGAAGCTTCCATGGCTTCAACGGCAATGCAATAGAAAAATATATCTCACGCGAAGAGCGTGCAGTTGTGAACGTGCTGAAAAACAAAGCAGTGACAATGCAGCAACAGATAATGCAGCAACAGACAATGCAGCAACAGATAATGCAGCAGGTAATGCAGGGCAGCATGGATGGAACTACAGTGTTGTCAGATGATGGCATATCCGTACAGCAGATACAGCAGATGCAACCGGTGAACTATCATTTTGCAAGTCTTACAAGGCAGGTAACAGGTGAAAAGATAGAGCTTGGCAAACCATCGTTTGTGCTGGGAAAGAATCCGGAAAAGTCAGATTATGCGGTAGCAGACAATACGAATATCAGCAGGGTGCATGCAGTGATAACCACGCGAAACGGACGTTATTATGTAATGGACCAAAATTCTACCAATGGCACATTTATCAATGGAAGGATAATAAAGGCGGGGCAGGAAACAGAGATATTACCGGGAGACTGTCTGATGTTAGCTAATGAGGAATTTATATTTAATGAATAGCTTTAAATATAAAAGGTGAGGAGAATAATACTATTATGGAACTAAAAGAATTAAGTCGCAGAATATCAAGGTACCGGGCAAATGTAGAAAATCTGCAGCTTGAGAAAAACAGGCTGCTTAATGAAATAGATGCTTTGGATCAGGAAGCATTGAAAATAAAGGAATATAAATGGCAGGCGCAAAACCGGTTTAAATGCAGAGTTGATAATATAGCCGGCATGGACAGATATAGCAGTCGTAATATAACAAATCTGAAGGGCAGACTTAAGAGTATTAATTCATTAAATGATGGAAAATCGTATGTAGCCAATGCGATGAATGCTATAGATTCAATGCTGAGAGATGTAGAGAATGCAATCAGGAGCAGAAATGACAGGATATATGAAATAAATCAGCAGCTGTGTACATATGAGGACAATATAGAGCAGCTGAGAATGAAAAAAAGAAGAATGGAGAGTAAGTAATGGGACAGTACAATTTAATGTTTGAGCAGGATGAATTTACAGAACTTGTGCGTTTATACTCAGAACTTGCAAAGATTGCAGATAGACAGATGAACGAATATCAGATGATACTTGATATTATAAACACAAATGCGGTTATAAGCGGTGAATTGCACGATAAGCTGGAAGTGTACGAGGATGCTGTTCATACATATCAGAGTATACTGGGAGAATCCTTCAGGGAAATATCAAAAAAACTTAATGAATTTGTGAGAGATGTAGATGAGGCAGATGGAGATATATATGGTATAGGAACATATGAAGCGTATTAGAAGGAGGGGTGACGCATAATGAAATTTAAGGATTTTACGCAGGAAGCATACGATGACATACAAAGCTATATGGGAGGAGAAGAACAGTGGGAGGAAATAAACAAAACCTACGGTGTAGTGGAAACCAAAGGTATATTTCAATATGATTATGAATCACAGCTAAGAAACGCGGCAACAGAATATCAGAGACAAAATGAAGAGGCAAGCAATAGTGTAAGAAGGATGTTTGATAATGTAAATGGAGTGGATGATCTATATGCAGCCAGGTTTCGGGACGAATATATGGATTTGGAAAGATTCAGCACTGCAATTAAAGAACTGGCAGCTCTGATTAATGTAAGATCCGTTGAGAATATATATACGATGGATTGCCAGACATTGAAAACAAAAGCTGGTAATATACAGGCAAAAGTGGACTCGAAGATAACAGAGTATTATAAAGAGCGATTCTATTCAGTGGATTCTAATGGAAAGACAGTTATGAACTGGGACGAAATAAACTATGAGATGCGGAAGAAATTTGTACCAGATGCAGAGCTGCAGGCACTTGTATCAGTATTTCCAAAGCTGTCCACAGATGATGAGGAAGAAACCATAGCAAATATAGAGAACATGCTGCGCGCAGGTTATGGAAACGCCAAGGATGATGAGTGGATAGATAATGCAGATCTGGAAGACCCTAAGTATTACAGTGTGAGTGTCACGAATACATTTAAGAGGGCGGTGGATATATATAAGACAAGTATGGATATAATTGACTATTACAGCGAAAAATGTGCATACAGAAACGACGAGATTAGTGATGAAGCGCTTGAAGAGATGAAAGAGCAGTACAGAGTGTCATCCCTGTTTAAAGCAATGGTTGATAGCTACCCGACAATAGGAGTTGCATATAATGGAAAAAACGATGGATTTACAATACATTCCGATAAAGAGAAAAATGTGACCGTATCCGTATGCCTGAAAGAGCTGCCGTTTGATGTAAGCATATGCAATATTACAGACAGCAATGACAGGGAGATATTGGACAAATATTATAACGTCAAGGTAACAAATGGAACTATTAATGAAAAAGTAGGAAAAGAAAATGAGAAGGTCAATCAGATAGATGCGTATGGAATGGTAGATAATCAGATTGTAAGCCATGTACTTCCACACGGCATGATTGAGAATACAAAGCAGAATCTTGAAAATCAAAAGGAAGAGGAAAAGACTGAATGCAGAGTATTTTTTGATGTAACAAGTAATACTTTAAAAGGTAAGATTATTGATGAAGCTATAGGCCTTTCAGCGGTAATAATAAATGAAACCGTAGGAGATAAGATTAACAAGGCTAACGCAGCAATAAATTATTTGAATGACTTAAATGCAGCATATGATGAAAATAATGAAAATGTACAAAATAATGCAGAAATTGATGAGGCAAAAGACAGACTGACAGAAACAGACTTTACATGTCAGGACATGATAGAAGATGCCAATTATTTCGGCATGGATATGGAGATAACCAGGGTAGGTGACACCTATATCTGTGAGAATATCACGACGGATGTGGAGAAAGTGACGAAGATGGTGGATGCATATAATGCACAGGCAAAGCCGAAACAGCAGGTAAGTATTAAGGACTTAAAAGACTATGCCAGGGGAGCAGGCGATAAAAATCAGAGAGGGGATGACGAAAGTTATAATGATTTGTGCGACAGAGTGTCAAAATATATTGATTACGTTATAGAAAATTGAGATAACAATAAATAGGCATGAATGCAACGCAGACGGAAAGGAAAATTTATTATGAAGAAAGCAATATCAGTTCTTATGGTAGCAGCATGTATGTTATGTATGGTGACAGCATGTGAAAAAAAGAATAAAAAGGAAAATGACACATCAGCAGTTCAGGCAACAGAAACAGATTGCACGGCAGCAGAGCTTGTGACCACAGAGCCGGAAGGTGAAATCACGATATCAGAGATGATAGATCAGAGGATTAAAGAGGAAGGAAAGATAATGATATATAGGATGCATTTTGGTCCGTCAAAGACTCCTTTGGAAATAACAGAGGATTTAAACGTAAATATTATCTCATATGATGGAGAGAAACTAAAAGGCTATGATAATCCTGATGATTTCCTTATGGAGACCAGACTTGGTGACATAATACATAATAAAGTGGATTATTCAACATATAATATAGGCGCATATGGTGGAAACTGGAAAAGATATGATAATGAGTTTGGAGATGAAAAATATGTGGAAGAAGAAGGCTATGTACAGCGCGAAATCACTACAGATGATTCGGGAAATAATGCCCAGCTGGAGACACTGTATTCGTATTCAAAGGGAACTCTTTATAGCAGGGATGCTGGAAGTAAAGAATGGAACCAGACAGAGAAAAACGATAACCTTCCAGTAGTGTTATTTGGAACATTTGAGAGGATAAAGCTGGATGGAAAAACATACATGACATTCTGCGTAAGAGATAATTTGAATCTGATAGAGTATGATATTATTCCGGACAATAAATTCACAGAGAACAAGACAGTTGTATATGACACTCCGGGAACAGAGAAAACCACAGTCAATACAGTGGATTACCTCAAAGAATACCAGGCGGTTCCCCAAGAAGAACTGGAGCAGATGATAGTTTTCCCGGGCAGTAAAAAAGCGGAAAGCTCACAGGCTGCAGATTAAATACGGTATGATTGCTTATGCAGTTATATATAAAAATTATTTTAAGGAGGACATGAAAATGGCATCAGGACAGATCAGAATGACACCTGACACAATGAGAGAAAGGGCAGGAGAGTACAGGACAGAAGCAGATAATGTACAGAGCGTAATCGACAAGATGGACAGATTACTTGAAACCCTGCTCACAGAGTGGGAGGGCTCAGCATCAGAGGCATATGCCAACAAGTTTGCAGAGCTCAGACCTTCATTTGTAAAAGGAAAAGAGCTGATCGATGATATCGCTGCGGCACTTGACAAGACTGCAGAGGCAGTAGAGTCAACCGATACACAGATAGCAAATCAGTTCAGCATGTAAAATTCATTCAATGCCGGATTCCACACCACAGGCTGTGGTGTGGAATTGTATTGTATTTGTATTGTGGCTTTATTTCAAGAGCAGCAGAGCTGCTTTTAAAATAAGACCATAATTTTATACATTAACAGGAGGACAGAAAAGTCATGATAAAAAGCGGAGACAGTAAAGAAATAAGACTTAAGGAATTTAGCTATGCGCTGGAGAGAATGGAGAGTTTAAAATCAGGAAATGAGCTGACTAATAAGATAGTTGAAATACAGGGAACCCAGATACACAGCAAAGGAGACAGCGTGCCGGAAATAGAGAGCATAAATACTTTTCTGACAACGATTTCATTTGCCGTGGAGGATTTATTTAATAATACATATGAGGTATTGAATAATTCGCTAGAGCAGTATATAGCCTCTGATGAAGCGATTGGAAAATTATGGGAACAAATACAGAACGATAATGACGAAAAGGACAGTTCGGACCCATTCAAGGATGTAGTTATTAATTTTCAGTCAGGACATGATTATAGATTAAATGAGATATTAGGTGACGTTAAATTGAAAAAATAATCCGGAGAAATTACATCATGATGAGATTGTTTATGGCTTTGTGCAACAGAGTAAAGGCATATATGAAGTACATTTTGGAAAATTGAGATAACAATAAATAGGCATGAATGCAACGCAGACGGAAAGGAAAATTTATTATGAAGAAAGCAATATCAGTTCTTATGGTAGCAGCATGTATGTTATGTATGGTGACAGCATGTGAAAAAAAGAATAAAAAGGAAAATGACACATCAGCAGTTCAGGCAACAGAAACAGATTGCACGGCAGCAGAGCTTGTGACCACAGAGCCGGAAGGTGAAATCACGATATCAGAGATGATAGATCAGAGGATTAAAGAGGAAGGAAAGATAATGATATATAGGATGCATTTTGGTCCGTCAAAGACTCCTTTGGAAATAACAGAGGATTTAAACGTAAATATTATCTCATATGATGGAGAGAAACTAAAAGGCTATGATAATCCTGATGATTTCCTTATGGAGACCAGACTTGGTGACATAATACATAATAAAGTGGATTATTCAACATATAATATAGGCGCATATGGTGGAAACTGGAAAAGATATGATAATGAGTTTGGAGATGAAAAATATGTGGAAGAAGAAGGCTATGTACAGCGCGAAATCACTACAGATGATTCGGGAAATAATGCCCAGCTGGAGACACTGTATTCGTATTCAAAGGGAACTCTTTATAGCAGGGATGCTGGAAGTAAAGAATGGAACCAGACAGAGAAAAACGATAACCTTCCAGTAGTGTTATTTGGAACATTTGAGAGGATAAAGCTGGATGGAAAAACATACATGACATTCTGCGTAAGAGATAATTTGAATCTGATAGAGTATGATATTATTCCGGACAATAAATTCACAGAGAACAAGACAGTTGTATATGACACTCCGGGAACAGAGAAAACCACAGTCAATACAGTGGATTACCTCAAAGAATACCAGGCGGTTCCCCAAGAAGAACTGGAGCAGATGATAGTTTTCCCGGGCAGTAAAAAAGCGGAAAGCTCACAGGCTGCAGATTAAATACGGTATGATTGCATATGCCAACAAGTTTGCAGAGCTCAGACCTTTATTTGTAAAAGTTTATCAGAACAAGAGGAGAAGCAATATGGCAAGTCTGTTAGAACGATTAAAATATATAATAGAAGATATTTTTGGAAAGAAAACCTATGCAGAATCTCAGAGAGATAAATATAAAAAAGTAGTAAGGAATTTGGAAAAAGAGTTAAAGAAAACAGACAATTTAAGTGATGTTATGGATCAATTGGCAACAGATTTCAATACAATGGAGATGAATCCGGATTCTGCTCAGGGAAAACTCAGCGACACTTTTGTAACAAAGGAAAGTGAAAATCGCGAGGCAGTAGAAAAACTGGGGGCTGATTTTAAAGAAATAATTGCAGAAGTAAAATCAAAATTGGAATTTGCAAGAGATGAATATAATTACTGGTGTGACGAAGCAAAACGTGAAGATGAGGAAATGAAGATATATCAGCAGCAATATTATGAAGAGGAAGAGAGAATAAGAAGAGAAGCTGCGGAGGAAGAGGCAAGGCGAAAAAGAGAAGCGTCATAGGTTGATTAGTTAGTTATGGGAAAGGAGAATGTATGCAGGATTTTAAAATGTCAGGAAGCAATATGAATGAACTGCTGACTAACATGAAAGCAATAAAGGAAAGAATAGATGATTCCTACGATGAATTGACCCGGCTTATGTTGCGTATTGAGAGTGATGAATTGTGGAAGGGAAAAGAGAAAACTACTTTTATGGCATATATGGGGCTGATGCAACAATATCATAAAAGTTTTTCAAAGGCTAACGGTGACAATCCGGTGCAGCAGGCAATCGATGCATTAAAATCTCATGGTGACAGAGTAGATGATTTTTATGATGAATTTCAGGAGTATAAGGATATGGAGGACATGTAATGAGATTTACGGAGCATGAAATGGTGTTTTTTAATAGTATTACAAAAGGAAATGAGGTATTTGGAATTCCATTAAAATTCCGGACACAGAAAAGTCACGAAGAGGAAGTTAAAAAAACTATAAATGGATTGATAGAAAAGGGTGTGCTTGCATCTGAAACAGAATTGACGAAAATGGGATTTTTGCCGGCAAGAGCATTGGAATGTTATAAGGAAAGCCGGAATCATGTTATTATAAATTATTTACATATTGCACTTTTGGAACAAAGAGAGGCGATAGTGATTATTCCCTTGAAAAATAGAGAATATGAGATGTTACGGCTGCCGAGAGTCGCTGTCTTATATTTATTATTGAAAATATATCCGGTATTACAGACTGGAACAGTATCAGAAAAGGAGCTTTTACAGCTGCAAGACATTGATTCTTTTTTAAGAGAAGTAAAAGACTGCAAAGAGAATATCATGATAGGAGAATTTCAGGATAATGCATTAACAAAAGAATGGCTTTATTATTGGAAGAATAATCAGATATTTGAGTATGACCTGAATCGGCAGATAAAAAGAGAAGTGGGTGCAGTACAGGTAAGAAGAGAATTACTGAGACTTCTGGCAATTGATGAGGAGGTAAAAAATTATGCGTAGTAGCGTAGATACGGCCTGCAGCGGATCCTCAGAAGAAATAAAAATAGGTGCCGGTGTTTTGGATTATATAAGTGAATTGGGAAATATCCAGGCAAAGATTTTGGAGGCATATACCTATAGTGAACAGTGTGTACAAAATATAGAATCAGAGGATACATATCAGGGGGAGGCCAGAGAGGAGATGCTTGCATTTTTTAAATCCCTAGCCAGTAATATGCAGAAAATGACATTTTTGTATCAGGCGGCAGGAACGTACATTCAAAATGCTTATAATACTATGTATTATAATGAACAGCAGGTTGTGGAATGGGTCATTGGACAAATTGGAGGAAATGAATAAAAGTTATGGAAGAAGAAATAAAAAAAGCATACATGGATTGGAGTGAAAAAGGTGTAAGCTATTTAAATTGTATGTATGTGTATGATACAATGATGGATGTGGACGAGGCACTGCAGACCTGTGATACCATTTTAGATGAAATTGACCTGGGAATTGACTATACATCTAGGAAAAAGGATATTGACAGGCTTTTAGAGGGGCATGGAACCCTTCACCGTTATATTGATGTCTTAAATTGTTACGTGGATGATAAGCTGGATCAGCCTTTAAAGAAAGATTTCAAGAAAAATGCTACAGAAACAATCAGCCGAATCCATCTGGAAGACTTTGAGGTAGATAATACACTGGGACTGACAGAAAACAATTACATAACCGGCGGAATGGGATATGCCGGAACCATGGTAGAACAGGAAAAAGCAAAGCTGGCTTTTGCAGATTTTATTGGAACTTCTGACGGAAAGGCGGATGGAAATGGGTTTCATATGGCATATACCAATGGAAGTGTAGAAGATTTTGCAAGTATTTTTGCAGCACAGTATGAGGCAATGAAAGCATCTGGAGCTTTGGGAGAAGACAATAATCTTACCCAACAGGAATTTTTGGAGCAGTTTTATAGGCAGGGAGAATTTACCCATGATAGCAGTAACCCATTTTTAAACTTTGTTTCGTCCGTATTGGATATCACAATTATCAAACCTGTCATAGAGTCATGTATTGGAGAAGACCTGATAACCGGAGAAGACCTGACAGACATGGAACGTGGACTTAAGGTGGTCTTTGCAGTGGTGGATTTGGTTACGCTTGGAGGCGCCATTGCAGCAACAAAGTTCTCGGAAATGGGATTAAAAGAAGGACTTAAGGCATTTGGAAAAACAGCCCTGATAGATTTTGCGGGAAATACAGCAGCCTGTGGTGTGGGAGCACTGGGAGAAACCTTTGACTGGCCGGTGCCTATAACAATGATGCTGAGTCTTGCAGCAGGAATCACGGTAAGTATTTCGGGAAATAAGCTGTTATTTAAAAATGCAGATGGGATAGAGATTGGGTCGAAGACGCTGAGTGATGATGAAATTAAGATTGTTGAAAAGGAGATAGAAAAAAATACCAGAACGGAAATTCTTTCAAGTGAAGAGGCAGAAGAAATAGCCTTTAATGCAATTCAGGGGGCAGATAAAGCTGATACAGTTGTATTGGGTAAATTCGACGCTTTAAAAGATGCAAATGAAAATTTTGTTTATGATGCAAATGGAAATCTTATACCAACAGATAAATCTTATAATAAAGTTGCAGAACAAATGGGAGCACAGTATTTTCAGTTGGATAATTGGGATGAACTTGCTGCTAAATATGATGATAATGAAATTTGGAAAATAAATGAAAAATTTTTAGATATTCAAATTGCATCTGGTAGAGAAATATACTTGTCTGCAAATCCAGAAGAATTTATTGATGGTACCTCATTTTATTCTAAAGAGCTTCAGTATTTAGAAAAGCATGGATATCATTTTGTGAAGGAAGGAGATATATGGCATGCTGTTCAATAGCGAATTTTACGAGTTATATGTTAATACATTTGAAAAAAGTATAAAAGATATGTTTGGAACAGATATGAAACAGCGAGTAAAAACTTGTGCATTTCAACATATGGGAAGTTTTATTTTATCTTATGAGTATGTTCCATTAAATTATATTATTACTATAGAAAATGAGATGCGAACATTTAATGTTACCATAGAGGATAAAGAAAAGGCTTCGACTCCTTTAAGTAGAATAAAAAAATACGAAAGTGGTTTAAGTCAAGATAATATACATGAGGTTATTTGTTTATTAAAAGAAGTATTAAGAGAAAATGACTTTGATTTGTATATATACAAGGATGATAAAGTTTATATTAAGAATAAGCAAGGAGTAAAAAGAATAAAAAGAGTAAAAAGAAGTCAATAAAAGACTGACTATGGAGGTATATAAATGGAAAACAAGGTCTCAGAAAGATACTTAACATTAAGAGAACGGGTTTTAAGATATTCATATCGGGATATGAATTTAAGTTTGGACAACGATGAGCAGGTGTATATAGCAGTGTTTGATATACCATTAAAAAGTAATATTATTGGTTTTCAAACACAAACGTTAGCACTGGTTTTTGGACTTAATACGCATATTTACCATGGGAGCGGAAATGTTATGGTAGATTTAGAGAAAAATGCAGAAGTAATGAAAGCCATGCAATCTGTACTTATAAGTAGCCATCAGGTACTGGGCAGTATGGAAAAAACCGAGAACATAGAGTATTACGAAAGCAAAAATGTAAGGGTGTATCTAAAAACCAAAAAGGGTATTTATTTTAAGGAATTAGAAGGGGATAGTAAAGAAGATAGATTTCTATTAATGCTAATGAATCATGTATTAGGAGCGATTTCACAAATAAAAAAAGGAAAATTATGAACTATGATGTTTTAATTAATACTGCAATTGAAAAAAATGAGGTTTTACAGTTATTACGTGGAGAAAAAGAATATGAAGTTATAGTGTCAGAATTTTCACCAGATATTTTTCCAACAGATATCACATCTGTGTTAGTAGAGTGTTTTTATAAGCAGATTAAAAAGATTGAAAATATTGAAAAGATTTTTACAACAGGACTTGAAAAATTATTATTAGGAGATGCCGGTGATGTTTATATAGCAGTGTTATACTTTGATGCTTGTATTTTTCAGGAAGAAAGAAATAAAGCGACTTTTACATTAGACAGAAAAATAATTGCAGAGAAGATAAGAACAGCACTAAATGAAAAAAAGGAACAATTGCAGGAAAGTGTTACATATAAGAATGGAATGACAAAAAAGAATCCATGGAAAAATATTGAAAATTTTAATAATTACTATTGCAAGAAGTACGACTTTAATATTATTGAATAGGAGATGGCAAAGAAGATAGATTTCTATTAATGCTAATGAATCATGTACGGTAAGTATTTCCGGGAATAAGCTGTTACTTAAAAATGCAGAGGGGATAGAGATAGGGACTAGGACACTGAATAATGATGAGCTTAAGAGGATTGGTCAGACGATAGAGGAAGGAAATTATTCAAATTTAACAGATTTGGTATCGGCAAAAGAAGCAGAGGTGTATCTGCATTTTCTGGAAAGTGGAAGTACTGTGGGAATGACAGAGGCAGAACTTAGAGCAGTGCGGAGGATAGAAGAACTTATTCAGTCGAATAAGATAGATTATAATGGGATATTAAGGATACGAAATGAGACGGTAAAGTCTGATGTGGAAGTAGTAAGAAAAACAACAGAAGACAGTGTAGAAGATGTGGGGAGACCAGCTATGGGAAGTCAAGGGAAATAATTCAATGTCTGTCTCTTATACACATCTGACGCTGCCGACGACTCCTTACGTGT
>ENA-OYZQ01000154-OYZQ01000154.1-human-gut-metagenome-genome-assembly--contig:-NODE-154-length-20462-cov-6.498995_pt1 | contig 20462 bp, 40 predicted proteins | sample MGYA00244076_ERZ653476 | MGnify/ENA primary metagenome ERZ653476 (study PRJEB26926, sample SAMN06164996) | human gut metagenome | biome: ENVO:00009003; feature: ENVO:2100002; material: ENVO:00002003... | reverse complement strand
CTCGGAGATGTGTATAAGAGACAGATACAGTATTGATCGGTACTACATATTTTATGTGTACGAACCGAAAAAGAGAATGATAATGTCAATTTCATTCAAACACAGAATTGTCCAGTGGGCTATTTACCGGGTAATAAACCCTGTTCTGGTTAAAGGATACATAGAAGATTCCTATGGCTGCATTCCAGGAAGAGGAAGCCTAAGCGCCATGCAAAGGCTAAAATACTGGGTTGTAATGGCAAGCCGAAAAGAAGAACAATGGTTTTACCTGAAACTGGACATAAGCAAGTATTTTTATAGAATATCCCACCGGGTATTGAAAAAGATTCTTTCAAAGAAAATAAAAGACAAAAGACTGCTGAAGGTATTGTATTCCATTATAGACTGCGAGCATACACCTTTTGGCTTACCGTTGGGGCGTTCTCCGGGCGATGTGCCTTTGGAAGAACGCCTTTTTGATGTCGGTATGCCGATTGGTAATCTTCTATCACAGTTGTTTGCAAATGTCTACCTCAACGAATTAGATCAGTATTGCAAGAGGGAATTGCAGATCCGGTTCTATATCCGTTATATGGATGATGTAATTATTTTGTGCAATAGCAAATTACAACTCAGAATTTGGAAAGATCAGATAGAACAATTCTTATTGCAAGAGTTGGAACTGCATTTGAATAAAAAGACTTGCATACGCCCTATCGGACAAGGAATTGAATTTGTAGGATACCGTATATGGGCGGATCGGGTAGTGATACGAAAGAGTACCACATTAAGAATACGGAGAGCGTTGAGAGGTATGGCGGCAAAGTATACGGATTACAAGATTACGATGCAAGACTTTTCAGAAACCCTTCAGAGCTATCTTGGTATGTTGGAGCATTGCGATAGCGATGCGTTGATAAACAAGATTCTGGATGAAATAGTGTTGACACACAACAAAGAAAACCAGGAGGAAGGCGATGAACCAGGAGGAATTTTTGGAAGTGCAGAATACGATCATAGAGAATCAGAGATATATCATTTCTGAACTCATGAGGCGTTTTTGCCTAAATTCTGCGTTTGATTTAGATGAAGAATTGGTTAGGGTGATTCGGGAAAATAACCAGATGGTTGAAAAACTGAACACGCCGCCATAAGAAGGGAGGGATGAAGGATGCTGATTAGAGCTGGACCTGAGAATTATGAAACGAGCATAACAGTATGAGGCGGTGAAAAATGAACGAATTTTTAGAAGTATTCGGTGGCATAAGGCTTGGCACAGTAGTTCTCTTAATCGCTGCTTTTATCTTTATGTGGAAGACATACAAGAAGGTAGAGGCGTATTTCAAGGATAAATATGAGATGGAAGCTGAAAAAGAAAAGCAAATGAAAGATATTCTGGGACAGGTGCAACAGTATCCTAAATGGAGAGAACAGAGTGTTGAACGGCAGAAAGAGTTTTCGTCAGAAATCAATGATTTGAGAAATACACAGAAAGAGATAATCAAAGAGCTGAAGGACATCGAAGAGAGAAGAAAAAAGACTAAGAGAAATGAGTTGCGTGATAGGCTGCTTCAGAGTTACCGCTACTATACCAGCAAAGATAAGAACCCGTTATTGGCATGGTCCGTAATGGAGTCGGATGCTTTCTGGAAAATGTTCGGAGATTATGAAGAGGCAGGCGGGGACGGGGATATGCACACTACCGTACAGCCAGCCATGAGATTACTGGATGTGATCCAGATGAATGAAGAAGAAAGAATATCAGAACTCATGCAGAGCCGGAAATGACCTAACGAGCCATTCTCCGGCTTTTATAATGCAATCAAACAAATCCTCACTGGCGGGATTAAAAGGCAGCCAGGGAACAATCAGAGGCTCACAGAGCCAAATAAATGAAAGTTATACAGGAGGTAAGTATCATGAAGAAAATTGATTGGGCAAGAAAACTGACAAGTAGAAAATTTTGGGCAGCGGTAGTTGGTTTTGTTACTCCGCTGATGATCGCTGGAGGAGCGCAGGAAAACGCAATCACTCAGGTTACTGCAATCATCATGGGAGGCGCAACGCTGATTGCTTACATCATCGGGGAAGGATTGACCGATGCGGCAAATGTTGGAATCGGAGAAGGAACTCTGATCGAAACAGAGAGTGACGAGGAATAGTAGTCTGCTGGAGCCTGGCATAAGTCAGGCTCCGTTGTGGGGGTAAGAGAATGAAAAGAAAAGAGTTTCTAATATGGTTTTTAGCGGCACTATTCGGGGTGCTGATTGTTATTTGCTCCGCCTTTCTAATGACAGCTCTTGCGGTTACGCTTCCAGAAGAGAAGAATATAGGGAGCGTGGAAACTCAGAATATTTCATCTGAAGAAACCTGTCTGGAAACAATGAACGGACAGGTTACGATTTACTACGATGGAGAAAAAGCATATCAATACGCCGGACCATTCGAGGTAAAATGTCTGAGTGGGAAGTATGAAATTACAATACGGACAGAATGGTGTTCTTGTTTTGAAAGGAGAAATACGGAATGATGAAAGGGATTGATATTTCAAAATGGCAAGGTAGTATTGATTTTTCAAAAGTTGCCAGGAATGTAGAATTTGTCATTTTGAGAGAAGGATACAGAAAAGCTATTGACGAAAGATTTTTAGAATATGTGGCTGGGTGCAAAAAGTACGGTATTCCGATTCGGGCCGTTTATCATTTTTGTTACGCCACATCAGCCGAAGGGGCAAAAGAAGAGGCGGCTTCCTGCCTTGCAAATATCCAGAAGGCAGGGCTTGACAAAAATATTGTTGTGTTCTTTGATTTTGAGTACGACACAGTGAAGAAAGCTGCTGAAAAAGGAGTGAAGCTCGGAAAGAATGAGTGCATTGCATTTACGAAGGCATTTTGCTCCTATGTGGAAGAGCAGGGATATACAGCTGGCGTTTATTGCAACCTGGACTATTACCGGAATATGTATACGCCAGATGTTCTGGAAAAGTATGTATTTTGGCTTGCAGATTATTCCGGAAGTCCAGATGTGAAATGTGATTATCAGCAGTACACAAGCAGCGGGAAAGTTCCTGGAATCAGCGGAAATGTAGATATGAATTATTACTTTGGAGAGAAAAAGGAGGAAGAAACGATGGGAAGAACAGCACAGGACACATTGAATGTTATGAGAGCCTGGCTTGGATTTAGCGAAGCGAACGGAAAATTCAAGCAGATCATCGACCTTTACAATTCTGTAAAGCCGCTACCTCGTGGGTACACGGTACAGTATCACGATGAATGGTGCGATACAACAGTATCAGCCGCAGGCATTAAAGCAGGAACATCTGATTTGATTGGACGAGAATGTGGATGTGAACAGCATGTCAAAATTTTTATCGGAAAAGGCATTTGGATTGAGGATGGCACGATCACTCCGAAACCGGGCGACATTATCCTCTATAATTGGGACCAGTCCTACCAGCCTAACAACGGATACTCCGATCATATCGGATTCGTAGAAAGTGTTTCCAATGGGCAGATTACTTGCATTGAAGGAAACAAAGGAGAAGCAGTTGCCCGCCGTGTTCTTTCCGTTGGAAACGGAAATATCAGAGGTTTTGCCCGTCCAAAATACAGTGGGGCGGGAACGGCTCCGGTTAATCCGGTAACGCCTCCGTCATCTGGTGGTTCGCTCAATAAAAATGTAGCGTGGTACGGTGTTGTGAATACAGGAACACTGAATGTCAGAACATGGGCTGGGACAGAAAATCCGAATCTGAAATCTTATCCTACGATTTCCCAGGGTACGAAAGTTGGTGTTTGCGAAACTGTACAGGATAAAGACGGTGATCCGTGGTATTATGTGCAGATTAAAGGGAACCAGGGAGAAAAGTATGGTTTTGTTGCAGCGGCATACATTACGAAGCAGTCTTCCAGCAAGCCAAATGCAGACACTACGGTTTCAGATGATGGAGTAATTACCAAAACTCCTCAGTGGGTTGGGAAAGTGACTGCTGATGCTCTTAATGTTCGTACATGGGCAGGCACAAACAATCCTATCATTAAGTCCTGGCCTCGGCTTGGATATGGAAACTTAGTTGATGTCTGCGATGTGGTAAATGCTACTGATGGATCCAGATGGTACTATGTCAGAATCGATGGAAGAATCTATGGATTCGTTCATTCAGCATATATCGCAAGGGCATAACACTGAATATATCACACCCTCTGCCGGGAAACTGGCGGAGGGATTTTTTATTTGTCGAAAAAGCTGTGGCAGAGTCGAAAAAGCTGTGGTATAATTTGGATGTTGTCCTACCTACACCTGGCAACGGGAGGAGGTGTTGGGATGGAAGTTATCATTACCTTTTTAGTCGCTGTTGCGGCTGGTGTAGCCTGCCACTACATCATCAAATGGTTAGACGGCGATCATAAGGACAACAAATAGCCTGGTGGGTGCTTTGCCACCGTAAAAAGAAAAGAAGAAGCCCTCGACTGTGTTACCGCACGGTCGGGGGCTTCGTTCTTTGTCCGGATGGACTTATCATTACCTTTTGCCTACTGGCATTATAGCATACGCAATTCTGAAATGCAATATTCTCGAAAAAACTTTTTGTCCTACATTTAAGAAACCCCAGAGACTGGCCTCTCCGGGGTTTCGCTTTTGTCATGGAATACAATCCGATTTCTTAGCTTAGATTATAATATGTCACTTCCGAGGAAAAGTCAACTGTTTCTTGCGTCCGCCGGATAATCCACCGGACAATCCGTAGGAAAATCCACCGTAACCAGTACCAGTACCATTACCATTACCAGTACCAGAATAATAAAGAGAATATACGCAAAACCGCCGTATGCGGTCTTGCTTTTGCACGCACATCTAAAATGTACGAATTGCACAAAAAATGAATGAATTTTTTGACATATCAAGTCCCAGTCGATTCCACAGAAATTTTCAATATCTCCTTCGGCAAAAAGATAAAATCAATTCAGAAGCGTTTCAGAGGCTTTTAAGGCATATCTCAAAAATCAGTTCCTTCCTTATATAAAGCATATCGTTTATTTCCACAATATTTCCGCAAATATAAATTTAATGATTGACACTTACCGATTGGTAAGTTAAGATGATGACAAGATAAAAATTACCAAACGGTAAGGAGGATAAACCATGAAGAAAGAATATAAAGAAATCAGACAAATCAATGCAGATTCCCTTCGGAGACTTTGTATTTCAAAACGCTGGTACACCAGAGGGGATAATGCGGCGTATAACCATTTACTGTATGATCTGGCAGATGATAAAGAAAATATTACCACAGAAGACATCGTAGAAATCGCTCAGGACATTATGGAACACAGTAATACAAATCAGGAGCTGGCAAGCATCTGCTTTGATGTGGCGAGAATAGCAACTACATTTTTTGAGGAGGTGTAATTGTGAGCGTACAGAGAACATTCTATCTGGATCGCTGGAATCCGGATAAGACATGGGAGGTAGTAAAGCTGGTTGGCGGATATTACCTCCGGCAGTACATTAAAGGAAAACAGTTTGGGCGTGGGATTCGGACCACAAAGAAATATATTCAGAGTATTGGGATATTTGATTTTGAGAAGATGGAGGTAAAACAGAATGTATAGATATTACAGTACCCAGAGACCAGTTATGCCAGGAACCTATCCGGCAGAAAAGAAAGTTAGCGAGATTGTTAATTTTTCTGAAAGAAAATATGTCACAAACATAAGCCGGGAAGCGTGGGGATGGATTGAGTTTGAAGAACTTCTGACGGAAAAAGAAGAAAAAGATTACGAACTGGTTCGTGAGCTTTCAGAGTTGGAAAGGTTAAGAACCCTCTTAGGAAATGCAGTAGATATTATCGTTGAACATGAAAGTGTTGATTCTGGAAGATTCGACAGCATGGAAAAATTTTGGCGGTATCTTTTTGATGAACTCGGAACTGATAGAGAGGAACTCCGGAAGGTCGGAATAGACTTGGAAGGTTATTTCTAAAGAGAGGAAGGGTACGGTATGGAAATTGTTAGACCGGCACATACAGAATATCACGAGGAATTGAACTTAGAATACAGATTCCGGAATGATCCGGAGGCAGGGTTCGCTTTTCCGTGGAAGGATGGAAAGGTAGTTCTTAATAATCTGTCCGAAAAGAATTTCATGTGGTGCTTAGAGCATCCAGAAGAAGTAGAAAGTCTTGGAGTTGTTACGAGAAAATCATCATGCAGCGTTCCGGCGCTTGCAAGATGTGAATGTGGAGAAGAGTTTTTCTTGGAAGATAGATATTATGGGTGCTGCCAATGCCCAGGGTGCGGAAGATGGTATGCCATTGCTGGGTATGAGGTAAATCCGCCGGATGAATGGGAAGAGGATTTGGAGGAAGACGAATGGTAAAGTGGAGCTTACGGGATTCAACTGGTTGTAAACAGCGTGGAGAAATAGAATTGGCTCAGATTCCCGGAGAACTGCTTCGCTTTGAGCGTGAGGCGGCGAGAATAATGAAGCGGACTGGAGCAGACCATGTGCTGTACGGAATCAAGATATACGATCAGGATGACCGCTTAGAAACAGTACAATTTTACATGAATCCAATGGATGATGATGAATTTTATCGCCTGACAGGGCGAGTAAGAAACGCCATGATTTACGCCTTGCATAATCACAGGAAAAAGGAGTAGATGCAAAACGGAATAATATAAACTTTCCGATTGACACCAGAGGTGGGTAAGTTAAGATAAGATTATAGAAAAACTTACCGGTTGGTAAGTTTGGAAAGGAGGATAGTCCGTTGGGCAAGAAAAAGAAGCAGAAGAAAAAAGAACTGCTCGAACAACAGCTTCTTAAATACCAGAAGATCGAATGTATTGCCAACATCATCTTAGCTGTAATCACTATCATTTCTGTGATAGTAACAGCAATTCTTAACTGGTTTAGCTGATTGAACAAACAGTTCTGCGGAGGGGAGCAGGAACTCCCTTCCGTCTGCTTAGTATAGCATAGAGAGGAGCGAAAGTAAATGAGGAAAGCGAGAAGGATTTTAGTCGTGCTATTGGCATTTCTGATTTGCCTGACAGTGCAGAAAGGGTTGAACATTCTGAATGGTATGGCTCTCATAATTGATGCAATCATGGTGATTATTTTAGCAACAGTAGAGTTAAGGAGGAGCAGAGATGGAAAATAATAAGGCAATAACAGAGGAACAGTTTAGAGGAGTGTGCAAGCAGGCTTTGCCGCATCTGAAAGAGCTGATCGAAAACCTTCGTGAAATTGGATTTGATGGCATGACATCTATCACGGTTACTGGCGATGGGTACATTGCATTGGATGCCTATGATAGTGGATGGAGTATGCTTAAATTAAGCGGGCAGAATGAGGCGCGAATTAGAAAAGAGTTTGTTGAAGTGGTGTAGCGAGGAGGTGTAGGCATGAAATATTGCATAGCAGTTCAGGAAACTCTGCGTAGGGAAATTGTGGTGGAAGCAGACAGTCTTGAAGAGGCTTTAGACCATGTGGATAATGAATACGACAAAGGAAATATTGTTTTGACGGCAGATGATGCGTGTGCAGAGCCGGATATTTTTGAAGTGGACTGGTATTCAGGAAAAGATATAGAAGAAATGGAGGCAAATTATGACATTAGGAACGGCAGCGGCAGGATTAGTGAAGGCTGGAGGAGGCACATACAACATCGGTTTCAACGATGGAGATGAAACACAATTTGATGCGTATGATCTGGCAGAACTTTTAGATTGCTGGGTGGAGTTTTGTGCGGAAAATGGATTTCAGACAAACAGCGTAGACTATGTGGAAAGGGTGTGCGAGTAATGGAAGAAACAAAGAAGCTAGAAACCAACAGTATATTGAATCTGAACTTTAGCGTACTGGTAACTACTGAAGATATTGATGACATTATGGTATCAGCACTGGAAGGTGGTATTACTTATTGGGCGAATATGGCAAAAGTTCCAGAAGAGAAAAGAGTGGCAGAGTGGGGGCATGAACAGATTGCGAGAGATGGAGAGCTTCACATCCAGGTAGTTGAACCGTTCGATCAGGATGATACAGAGTGGTACATTTTGACGAAAGAAAAGTTCATGGAAGGATTAAAAAGGTGGCTGGAAGTACCGGGGGCGGAATTGATACCGCTACCTCATGGAGGGCGTCTTGGCGTAGATACGAGTCAGATAGATGGGGCAGCAGCCGATGAAATCATCCAGTATGCGTTATTCGGGGAGGTTGTCTATGGGTAATTTAGAGGGAAGAGAATATGTGAAGGTCGGGAGCTTCATACCGGCGGATGAAATGAACGAAAAAGGTGCAGTGATAGAGCATGGATTTTACAGACAGGGAAACATCTTCAAGGATGAAGAAGCGTATCTTGACAAGAAGCATCCAGATAAAGTCTGCTATATTCCAGAGCTAAGCGATTCTCTTTATACAAGGCAAGATTTTTTGGATATGTGCAACGGGCAAGTGGATATAGCTGATCGTATTTTTGAAGCGGTGGACTGGCAGCATCCGGAGACTTATCTGGAAGAACAGTGGGCGGAAGAGCTTGCGGAATGCCCTGCGTGTGGGAAATGGTTCTGGTGCTATGGAGAGCATTATTGCCCGCATTGCGGAGCGAAACATGATGAAGAGCCAGACGATAACGCTTGGTATGTTGAAAAATGGTACGATGAAGATTTAATAAATGCCTTAAAAGAAATCGGAGTAACTGCAAGTGAAAAGAATTTGGAAAGGCTGAAGTTTGAGTGCTTGCATATTTTCGATGATAAATCAACAAGAAATGAAATGCTGGCAGATAAAGCGAGAGAAATTTTTGAGGAGGAGTAGTATATGTCGATAAGAGATGCGTTCAATAGTGAATTAGGACAGGAAGTTAAGAGGCTTCGAGAAGAGAATGAAGAAGTTCACGCAGCTGTGGTCCGAAAACAGAAAGAGCTTATGGAAATGCGGATGGACATGGTTACGGAAGAGTGTCCAGATTGCGGCGCAGAAAATACCTTCAAATGGAGCGTTCTTAGAAATGGCTACCAGGCGTTTTGCCCTAAATGCGGATTCCCTATGATGTTATGCAGCGAATGTATGATAGACAATGACAACTTCTGTGATTGGAACGGGGATAAAAGTTTGTGTTACCGCATGGTGGAGGGATTTTGGAAAAATCTGGAAGATGTTCCGTTTAATGAGGATGCTGATGGCAGATTGGTCCTGGCAAATGATTACCGGTTCATGGTCGGAAGCAGAGAGATTGCGATGTTCCCGAAAGGGACGGATAGAGAGGAAATTTGGCACTGGTTCGATGAAAACCATCCGAAAGGTGTGGCATATCTGCTGTACAGAGGAGAAAATAAAACAGAGGTATATTTTTCTATTGAGGATGGGAATGATTTACAGCTTGATATTGCACACACGAGAGAAGATGCTATTAGGAAATGCAAAGAAAATCCAGAGGCGAGAGAAGTTTTTGCCTTTCGGATGATCGGCGAAAACCACGAACTACTGAGTTGCGTTTTCAGCAAAGATAATGAAGGCGGCAAAAAGGAATGAAAGAAAAAATATGGCGTTATTGCGAGGAAGGAAAAGAAGAGCGATATACATTAAAAGCACTGGAAGAGTATTTCAGTAAAGAGCCTGGATTGCAAGAACAGAAAAAGCAGGGAACGCATTTCTCTGATTGGTTAAGGGAAATGGAGCATATGCAGATATTGATACCGGAGGGATGTTGATGCAAATTAAACCAAGAAGAATAAGTGATCGTGGCGGAATTATTACAATGCCATTAAAAGTGAATGTGCCGGATCCGAATGATAAATCGTGGGAGGAGACAAGCTGTCCAGAATGTGGGGCTGTATGCTGGAAACGCCCCCTTCCAAAAGGATTCAGCGAAGATATGTTTGACGGAAGAATGTGTACTATGTGTGCATTAAAAAGAGGATTAAGGTAAAAGGAGAGCATTATGGTAAATTTAGAGTTAGGAACCGTTGATAACGGCAAAAGTATGTCAGAAATCCTAAAAGATGCCTTAGATGCAAAAGGGTATTCTCAGAGGGAATTTGCAAAAAAGATGGGATGGACACCGCAGAATTTTTCTCAGAGATTAAAGAAGAACTCTTTCACAGCCGAAGAGTGGAGGAGCATGGCGTATAAGCTGGGATATGAAGTAAGGCTTGTTGAGCTGGAAAGTGGAATTGAATTTGAAAGCAGGAGAAAAGGGCATGGTCGCCGTGTGCGACAGGTGGTAAACGGCGTTTTATATGATACTCATAAGGCAGATATGCTTTGCGGTGATTTTTACCGTGATGGAATCAATGAGTATATTGATGGGATGGCGTTTGAGTTGTATGTAGATTGCTTTGGGCGATTTTTTGTAGCAAGGTACACTGACTGGGAAAATGGTTCGGATAGTATTACGACAATCGGAAAAGAAGATGCGTACAAACTGTATCGCAAGTATGGAGATGGTACATTGAAAGATGGTATCTTTATCTAGTTTTGCCCTAAACTTACCAAACGGTAATTTCATTATAATTTGGGAAACATGGTTTGAAATGATGGAAATTACCAGACGGTAAGTTAGAATGATGATGTAACAAAAAACAACCCTTCCAGACGGGCATCAGGAAAGGTTGTAAAACTAGCTGGAAGCTACGGTTTTATAATAGCAGTTCAAGTATAGCATAACCGCAGCTTCGGCGCAATAAGTAAAGGAGTGAAGTTATGCAGAGTTTAGAAAGTTGCATCATCAAAATGAACAAAGTATCTGCCCTGATCCGCATGATTGATGATACCTTCGTAGATGGGCATGTCGGCTTATCTGATGATGAAGACGGCATACAACTGGAGCAGTCATTGAATTTGCTGAGAGAAGAGTTCGGAAGAAACCTGGAAGATTTGAGAACAGCGTATTATGGAGGTGCGGTATGAGTAGATATGAATTTGAAGACAAGAATTGCGTAGTATACGCAGACGAACGGTTTGGAGAAATTAGGACAGTCAGAGATGAAAACGGGGAGCGCCGGTATGTTGGCATTGATATTGCCGATTGCATGGGGTTTGAAGCTCCAAACAAAGCGGTCACGAGAAGTAAGATTCCTGGAAAAATGATAAAGGTTCCGTGGGTGTCGGGAAATCGGCGTGGCGAGACGAACGCAAGATGCTTCAACAAAAAAGAGGCAGAGAAGTTTATTAAGAATGGTATGCTGCCACCAAAGGGATTCAAGGATTGGTTTACAAAGGAAGTGGCTACGGAAGAGTGTGGAGAAGATGTTGTGATCCGTATTCCAGAGGTTTTGGACCAGCAGAAAACGGATGTGAAAAATGAGAATTTAACATTATCTGGTGTGTTTGCAAGATTAGACGAAATTGTATTAGAGATTATGGTCTTGAAGAAGGAACTGGCAGGCACATTGGAAAAGACTACATAGATTTGTCCGGAGGTTTTATCCCTCCGGATTTTCTATTGTGTAAAGTTGTAAGTTTATTTCCAAAAAATTTCCGCAAATATAAATTTAATGATTGACACTTACCGAATGGTAAGTTAAGATGATGACAAGATAAAAATTACCAAACGGTAAGTATGGAGGTAAGAAGAATGGAAGCAATCAAAAACGAAATCAAAAGAATCGAAATGAGAATGGAAATTAGTCAGGAAAGATTAGACGGAGCAGTTTCAGAATTCAAAGATGCAGCCGGAAAATATGGAGCATATGAAATTGAAACTTTCGTCACTGGATATGTAGATAAAATCGCAAGATACAGAGCTGAACTTAGTAAGCTGGATGAAGAGAAGAAGATGTTAGAATATTTGCTTAAACAGCAGGAGGTGAAATAGATGACGGAACCAATGATGATTACCAAAGAAATGAGAGAAAGCAGAGAAAAGGCGGTTAGTAAGATTGTAGAGCGTGTAAACGCTGACATTAAAAAAGCTACTGAGCAGGGCAGACATGAATGTTATTTTTCTTGTAGCAAAGATTCATACAGCGATACACCGTTTTACAAAGAGGTCAGAGAACGGTTTGAAAGCTATGGATACAGAATTAAGCCGACAGGATTTATCGGAGGAGTATGGCAGCTCACAGAAAACATCGAATGGTAGGAGGAAAAGAGATGGCAGACAGAAGCAATCATCGCTTAAATGAAGAGATTGAAAGTCATATCAGACAGTGGGATGGCACGATTCATGGGCAGATGGTAAAAAACATGTATGAAAACGGTACAAGCTACGAAGGAATCTGTGAGGTTATGCAGATTGATTACGAAGACTATGAGGAGGATTAGAATTGGGACAGAGTAAAGAACTGGCTCAGATGACAATTAAAGATTTGAAAGAGCATCACCCGGATTATTACAATCAGCTGCACTCTAAATGCCGTGTATGCCAGAATATAATGAGTAGCATGGAGTGCGAGTTATGCGAAAATTTTGATATGTTCGTAAAAGTGGAGGTGGAAGAATAAATGTTTAAGTTGAACATGAAAACAGAAGGTTCAGCCTTTTGTGATCCGTATACTGGAGAAGAGGATGAATGGTACGAGGCTAGAGAAATAGCAAGAATCATAGATAAAGTAAGGGATGATTTACTTGCGGGCTTAGATCATGGAATCATGATGGATGTGAATGGGAACAAAGTGGGAGAATGGAGCAGATAGGAGACTCGACATGGGATCTGAAAGAAAATGGAAGCTGGGAGAAGACATTGATCGACATGATAATTTGTTGGATGGAATTTCCTTTGATGAACTTATTTTGACGGCGCACTGTAATTGCCGGGAAATCACTCCGGAAGGGGTAGAAAAGGAATTGGATAAGATATTAGAAATTAGGCTGCAAGATATGAAGTATCTTTTACAAAATAATTTGCAAGAAATCGTTCAGGAAGCGAAGAAAGGAAGGGAATCATAATGGGGAAGTCGGTAGTAAAAGTAGTAAATCCTTGCGTATGCAGTACATATTATGGAAAAGCCAATGCGTATGCAAAGATTGAATATGAAGATGGGAGGTTAAGCATCTGCGGAGTTGTTGGACCAAACAGAAACGGTGATTGCATGGGTTCAGCCGGACAGTGCGTTGATGAAATTAGAAGTGGGAAGCCAACTGAAGATTGGACAAACGAAATGCTCCAGAAATTCTGTGATATTTGGGATGAATGGCATCTTAACGATATGCACCCTTATTGCAAACATATGAAAGAGCTTGGCTGGGTAGAGCAGACGAAGGAAAAAGTAAAGGTTACGAAATGGGATAGGACACAAGAAACATGGGACAAGATCAAAGCTGCTGAGAAAAGAGCGATTGAATGTTTGAAAAGCGGAAAAACTTTTGTTCCAACGCCAGAAGAAACAATGTATGCAAATGTTGGTTATGGTGTAACAACATACAACGATGAATTGCCAGAACATCCAGAATTTTATGAGTTTAGAGAGAAGGACTGTCTTGGGCGTTCAAACACAGAATATAAAACGAGGGGGTGGATTTCTTATAGTGAACATCCGCTTGGATTTCTTGGAAAACCTTGCCCGATTTGCGGATACAAATATGGACATGGTTGGATTAAAGAGGAAGTTCCGGAGGAAATCATTAAGTGGTTATTTAAGTTACCAGAAACAAAGACAAAACCAGCATGGGTATAAGGAGGATGTTATGAACAGACAGAGAAGAAAGAGACTTACTGAAGCGTTTGGAAAGGTAGCTGAAGCAATGGAAATACTGGAAGAAGTAAAGAGCGAAGAGGAGGAAAGCTATGATAACCTTCCAGATAACTTCAGAGACGGAGACAGAGGCGAGGAGATGCAGAATTACATTGAGATGTTGGATGAAGCATACGGGTACTTGGATGATGCCAATTCTGTAATCGAACAGATTTAAGGGAGGAAGTTATGAAAAAAACAGCGAGAGTGATTGTGACGCTTAAATGCAACCGGAATTGTCCTGGGTGCTGCAATATGAATCTTCCAGAATACCGGGAAGTACATACAGATGAAGAATTGCTGGATTACGAGGAAATTGTAATTACTGGCGGCGAGCCGATGCTGATTCCGGGCAAGGTACTGGAGTTTATCAATCGAATGTGGGATACGGAGTATAGAGGAAAGATGTACTTGTATACCTCTTACTGGAACGGTAAGGGGATCAGCAAAGAAATCTTGAAGGAGTTGGATGGATTTACATTCACGCTTCATGCGGAATGTACGGATGCAGATATTATAGCGCTAAAGAATCTGTCGAACAGCGGCGTGCTTCAGGATAAAGGTTTTAGCAGCCGCTTGGTTATTGACAAAAGAGTGTATGACAGATATGACCTATCGAATATCAATTTCTCCAGATGGAGCGTTATCCGTAAGCTGGAGTGGAAAGAGAAGTGTGATCCAGCAGATAACGAGGAACTGGTAATATATAAGTTGTAAATCGGCTCAAATAAGGCTGATTTTTATTTAGCCTACAAACTTACCGATTGGTAATATAAATTGCAACCAGAGGGCAATCAGAAAGTCCTATGGCATAAAAAACAAATTCACAAGGAGGAAAATGCGATGAATGTTATTTGTAACAGAAACTGTGTAGATGCAGTTGGAGGGAAATGCGTAAGAAAGGAATTGGAAATCGGTAAAACAGGGATTTGTCAAAATTTTGTGGAGTTCAGAGAATTTTACAGAGAGGACAATGTGGTTGTGATGGACAAGAATGGTCTTCCTTCAATCATGGTTAAGTTCACAAGGAAACCGGATGTAAAGCCTATTCATCCAATGTTTATTATCGGTGGAGAGGTTTACGATGAAATTTTCATCTCAAAGTATAAGAATTGCATCATCAATGGGCTGGCGTACAGCTTGCCAATGCAGAAGCCAGCAACGGATGTAACACTGGAAGAGGCGGAAAAGGCTTGCTTTGACAAAGGAGAAGGCTGGCATCTAATGACTGCAATGGAGCATGGTTTCCTGGCTAATTACAGCTTGGAAAATGGTACACTGCCACATGGAAATACAAACTACGGAAAGTATCATGGCAATCCGGAGGAGAGATGCGAAACCTATGACGGCTCTCGGATGTTGACTGGAACGGGACCGGATACATGGACACACGATCATACAGCTTTTGGAGTAGAGGGATTGTGTGGAGATATTTACGAATGGATGAGAGGCATGAGGCTGATGGATGGGAAGCTGGAAATTGCCAACAACAATGATGCTGCTATGCCGATTGATTTATCTGAAAATAGTTCCTTGTGGCTTCCGGTAGAAGTTGGAGAAGAAAGTGTGTATCTGGCGGTGGAAGATGGGGAACTCCGTTTTACTACCGAAGAACCGGAAGACACAGATTATGATGGCTGCCGCTGGAAAGATGTTAAGTTTGATTTTAACCTTCCGGAAGTGATGAAGAATCTTGGGCTGTTTGTCGGGGAACCAGAAACATATATCTATGCAGACATGAATGGTGAGCGTTTGCCGTTTTGTGGGGGCAGCTGGAGCAGCACTTCCGGCGCTGGTGTGTTCTCTGTGGACCTGGGCAGCCCTCGGTCCGACTCCGGCAGCAATGTTGGCTTTCGCTCCGCTTATTACCGTAAACGGAAAACTGAATAACTGTAAACTGATGGGCGGCTGGTAAGCCGCCCTTTATAGGAGGTCTTATGAAAAGTATAGATTTAGATAGGCTACACAACTACCTGCATGAAATAGGCGGGTGCGATGCAGATGATGATTGGAGCAAAGGCTGGGATGATGCGGTTGACACAATAATGAATCAGGTTGAGGAGTGGAGAAAGGAGCCAGTTATGATTGTAAAATTCCAGAGAGCTATTTGGGGAGGAAACAAAGTTTTGGTATATGACAAGAAAGAAACTATTTGTCAGGAGATTCCGTTGACGAAGGACATCCGGAAACTGTTTGGGAGTAGATACAAAATGTACCGTAAATGCACATTAGATAAAAGTGGCTTCCTTCATATCGGAAGAGAAGTAAAAGCATATTTTTAGAGGAGGATAAAACGGCATGGGAAATATTGCAAAGAAAATGGCGCAGGACAGTAAAAACATTCTCAGGAGAGAAGATTATAGACGGGTAAAAAAGATGGATCGTAGCCAATTTGAGGAATTTTGTAAGAATCTGTATATGGAAGGGTATAAGGACGGTAGAGATTCGGTTCCCGGAATAGACATTAAACAGGTGGAGCAGGCAATTTCTGAGACGAAAGGAATCGGAGAAAGCAGGCTGCGTTCTATTATGAATAGCATAGAGAAAAAGTTTGGAGGAAATCATGGAGAATAAAAATATTTTAATGGGAACCGAATTGAAATTTCGAGTTTTCGATAGAGTTCATAAAAGTATGCACATTGTTGGAACCAACAATCACGATACATTTCATATCTGGGGGTGATAACCAGGTATCGTATTACAATTATCAGAACGGAGAATCAAGTATTCTTCCGGGAGAAGAGATTCCTGATGATGAAAGCGGATATATTTTAATGAGATATTCTGGAAAACACGATATGTCTGGAAAAGAAGTGTACGAAGGCGATGTTATAGAAAATCCAGATGGAGTAATGATGGAAATAAGGTACGGTATTTACCAGGGATTCTGTCCTGTCGATAAATGCACTATGGATAGCGTAGGTTTTTACGCTGTGGCTGAGGGGCATCCAGAAATGCCAGTTGGGAATTTGGAAGACTATGCGGAAGTTGTTGGTAACATCTGGCAGGATCCTGGAATGAAAGTTGGTGGCACAGAATGAAAAAGTTTTTGGAGATATACAATGTCGAGAAGCCGGATGATATGTACGGAAAAGATGTTTTCCTCACGATATTCCCGGATGAACCAGAAGGACATTTCATCTACAAAGGAACACTTCTTGGCTATGGAGCATACGGATTAAATCCTGAATACAAAACATTCTGTGTGTATGTAGATAGAGGGGATACTTACAGATTTGTTGATTACTTCCAGGATGGATGTTTCAAAAGTAAAGAAGATTATGAGACATTCAGAAAGCAGAGAAAAGAAAAGTGCGATGACGGATACACAGTAGACCGGCTCAGGAAGATTGCAGACCTTGAAGAAGAACACATCAAGGTACTGGTAAAAGCCGGAGATATGGTTTATCCGGTGAACGGAGTAGTAGGTGTAGCGAAGTCAATTAAAGAACCTGCATTTGTACTGAAAGCAGATGTGGAGAATGGAAAGGAGTGGCAGTATGAGTAGAGCAGAAACGATTTACATTGCGGCTGAACATATCAGACCGCATCCGGACAATCCGAGAAAGAACCTGGGGGACTTGTCGGAATTGGTGGCATCCATCAAGGTGCATGGAGTATTGCAGAATCTTACCGTAGTTCCGATGGAAGGAGAGCCGGGAGAGTATATGACGCTGATCGGACACAGAAGATACGCTGCGGGTACCCAAGCGAAAGTGAAAGAATTTCCTTGCCAGATTAAAGAGGGATTGACAAAGCGTGAGCAGGTGTCAATCATGTTGGAAGAAAATATGCAAAGGAATGACCTGACAATCATCGAACAGGCTCAGGGATTCCAGATGATGCTTGATCTGGGAGAAACAGAGGAGTCGATTGCAGAGAAGACCGGATTCAGCAAGACCACAATCAAGCATCGGCTGAATATCGCAAAGTTGGATCAGGAAGAGTTGAAAAAGAAAGAAGAGGACGGATGTTTCCAGATGACACTCAAAGATCTCTATGAGCTGGAAAGAATTGAGGATGTGGAGACTAGAAATAAGATTCTGAAGGAGGCGAAGGATTCTAGGGAACTTGTCTGGAAAGCTCAGAACGCAGTAAAAGAGGCTGAGAAAGCAAAGAAAGTAAAACAGATTGAGGTCATGCTGAAAAAGCTGGGCATAGAAAAAGCACCGAAGGAAGCTGAGAATGAGCAGTACACCGGAAAATGGAATACAGTGAAAGAAATTGAGTTAGATAAGGATGTGCCGAAGCGTATCACGCTGAAAGAAACGGATACTATGTACTATCTGGTTTACTATCGTTCAGTTAAGATTATCAAGAAAGCGAAGAAGGTAAAGAAGGAGCTGACACCGCAGGAAATCAGACAGAAGAAAGTAGATAAAGATAAAAAGACTATCAAATCCAGAATGAGAGATATGGATGAAAGCAGAAGAGAGTTCATTCGGAACATCATTTCTGGAAAGATTGCCGCTGTTAAGAATGAAGATAAAATCCGGGAAAAGATATGGAGATTCCTAACGGAAGCGGGAGGCTATCTGTACCAGTCAAGCATGAGGAGGTTTTATACTGGAAAGAATGATTATGACTGCACGGCGGAAGAGAAAGATGAAGCACAGAAGAAAGTCGAAGGATTGAATTTCACACACTCCATGCTTGTTTCTATGCACATCACTATGGAGAATATCGGAGATATTTACGATTGGCAGGGACGTTTCAAGCCAGACATTGGAAGTAAACTGGTACACGCTTACGAGGTACTGAAGCCTTATGGATGGACGTTCGTGAATGAAGACGATGAACAGATTTTGAATGGAACGCACGAATTGTACGTCAAAGAGGAAGAGGAGAAGAAGTCTTAGATCAGGTAGGATACCGGAGAGTTACCGGGGAGTAAGTGAATGCAGAATAAATAAAATTCCAAAGTTGCTTATGCAATGGGCTTTTTCTTGCCTGAAATGAGAAAGAATGTTATAATGTCGTAAGATAAAAATGAAAGAAGTGTCAAGTATGGTAAAACAAAGAGTTTATTTTTTTAGCACACCCGTAATTATGGGGGATGCCATGATGATTGAATAAAAAATTCGTTTATGACAAAAATACGATGCTGAAAGAAAACGACCATATAGGAACACCCGTGAAGCCCTATATGGTCGTTTTTTTCTCTGCGAATCTTCTAAATCTTTCTTTTTCCCTGCCGAAAAACAGAAGATTTTATTAAGGTTTCTGAAAACGAGCGGAACTGGGTTGTGTCAGGGAATGTTTTTGCGTATACTGATACGTGTTTGAGACAAGGGAGGACGGATTTTGAAGAGAGACGAGAGAAGAAAGTTTCCATACTATGGTATCCTGCCGCTAATTCTGACGCTGACAGCGAATTTTATCGCTTATTTTGGAACGCGGCCGTTTACCAGTTCGTGGAAACATTACAATATAGAAACGGTGCTGGACCAGCAGATCCCGGTGATCCCGTGGACGATCGTGATTTATTTTGGCTGTTATCTGGTCTGGATTGTAAATTATCTGATTGCCGCAAGCAGAGAGAAAGAATTTGTCTGGCGGTTCTTTGCAGCAGATGTTCTGGCGCGGCTTGTCTGTATGGCATTTTATCTGCTGCTGCCGACAACGAACGTAAGGCCGTCGATCCCGGAACAGGGATTCTGGAATCAGATGCTTGCCTTGCTCTACCAGATGGATGCGGCGGACAATTTGTTCCCATCGATTCACTGCCTGAACAGCTGGTTCTGCTATATCGCAGTCCGTGGAAGACGGGAGATTCCGCGCTGGTATCAGCGGTTCTCTTTCTGGGCGGCACTTGCCGTGTTTGTCTCTACGCTGACAACAAAGCAGCATGTGATTGCAGATGTGATTGGCGGAGCGCTTCTGGCAGAAGTGACGTGGCAGATCGCGGGACGCACGCATCTTGGTGCATGGTATGGCATGATATTGGAACGAAGGAGGTGGAAACGCCGTGCAGAGTAAGAAAAAAATGATCGTGAATACCGTTTTTCTCGTTGTGATTTTTGCGTTGACGATATACGGTGTTTTCCACGGCGAAGACCTTGGCGCAATGATGGAAGCAATGCGGCGGGCAGATGTGCGGTGGCTGTTGCCGGGACTGTTCTGTGTCGTGTTTTTTATCTGGGGAGAATCGATCATCATCTGGTACATGATGCATTCCTTCCAGATTCCGGTGAAGAAGCGGACATGTTTTCTGTTTTCTTCCGTCGGATTCTTTTTCAGCTGTATCACACCGTCCGCAAGCGGCGGCCAGCCGATGCAGCTCTACTATATGAAAAAGGAGAAAATATCTCTTCCGGTATCAACGGTGATTCTGATGATCGTCACGATCACCTACAAAGCGGTGCTGGTCGTGGTGGGACTTGGGCTTGTTCTGTTCGGACAGGGCTTCCTGCACCGGTATCTGACGGAAATCCTTCCGGTTTTCTATCTGGGAATCGGTCTGAATGTCTTCTGTGTCACAGCCATGCTTATTCTGGTTTTTCATCCGGCGCTTGCGCGGACAATTCTGGTTTTGGGACTGAAAATCGTGGAAAAACTGCATTTGATGAAACGAAAAGAAAGCCGCCTGAAAAAACTGGAAGCTTCCATGGAAGTCTACCAGAATACGGCAGCGTATCTTGGCACCCACAAAATGGTGCTGGTCAATGTCCTTGCGATTACCTTTGCACAGAGGTTTGCTTTGTTTGCAGCAACATGGTTTGTATACCGCGCCTTCCATTTATCAGGCATTTCCTTTATCACCATTGTGCCTGTCTCTTATACACATCTGACGCTGCCGAC
>ENA-OYZQ01000133-OYZQ01000133.1-human-gut-metagenome-genome-assembly--contig:-NODE-133-length-22311-cov-17.835011_pt1 | contig 22311 bp, 19 predicted proteins | sample MGYA00244076_ERZ653476 | MGnify/ENA primary metagenome ERZ653476 (study PRJEB26926, sample SAMN06164996) | human gut metagenome | biome: ENVO:00009003; feature: ENVO:2100002; material: ENVO:00002003... | reverse complement strand
ATTGTGCTTTTTTATTCATACTGACTTATAATTCGGAAATTTTATGTAAATTTGCAATCTACGATTTTCATATCTTTGCCCACCGTCTCTTTAGTTGGAGTAAAGCGCAAAGCCTTATTGGCAACACTTAATATATTAGCTTGCTCCTTCGTGAAAATGGTAACATTGGCTGTAAGTCCTGGCTTCAATTTCAGATCCGCATTAGGAGCGCTGATTACCACTTCGTAAGTTACCACATTATTAGTAGTGGTAGCTTCCAGTCTCACCTGCTTAACAACCCCCTCGAAAGTATCATCAGGATAAGCATCTACCGTAAAGTTAACTCTATTGCCTACAGCTACACCGCCGATATCAGCCTCATCGACATTTGCAATAACCTGCATATTCTTCAAGTCTTTGGCAATCGTAAAAAGTTCTGGAGTATTGAAGCTGGCTGCAACAGTCTGTCCTTCCTCTACACTCTTAGAAATCACAGTTCCATCGATAGGAGAGGTGATCGTAGCATACCCCAGATTAGTTTGCGCTTTCTGCACATTTTCTCGGGAAGAAGCAACCTGCTCCTTGGCCTGCCTGTAAGCCAAAAGGGCATTTTCATATTCATCAGCACTTACAAGACCTTTCTTGTACAAAGTCTGATAGCGCTTCATATTGGCACTCTGATAACTGAGATTACTCTCAGTACTTGCTAAATTTGCCTTAGCGGTATTCAGTTCACTGATCAGGTTGGTCTTATCAAGTTCAGCAATCACCTGACCTTTTTTAACTACGGAATTGTAATCCACATAAAGTTTATTCACAATACCACTCACCTGAGTACCAACAGTAACACTGGTAACAGCCTCTATAGTTCCTGTAGCAGTAATACTGTTCTGCAGTGTATGAGTGGCAACTTTCTCTTGTTTGAAATTAATCTGTTCTTCCTTTTTGCCCCCCGAAAGCAACCAAACAGCAACTGCTATGACAACCACAAGAATCATGGCAATCCATACCTTACTAAAGATTTTCTTTTTCATATCTCTCTGTTTTCTTTTAAATTTATTATTTCATCATACCTATTTATATTGATAAAAGAAGATTACTCCACCTTTCCGTTTTTATAGAAGTTCAACATACCTAAATTAAGGATTGTCAAGTACTTAGCCTGCAATTCATTCTGTTGAGCATTAAGGAGATTATCCTTACCCGTACGAAGTTCTACGATATTTTTCAATCCCAATTTGAATTGCTCATTCAAGAGTTCAAAAGAGGTCTTGGCACTTTCAGTAGAAACTTTTGCAGACTTGAATTGGCTCTGATTTGTATTCGCCTGCAACCAATAATTTTCAATAGTAGAGTAGAGCTTTGTCTGCTCATTCTTCAAATCCAACATACTACTCTGTTTCTGAAGATTAGCCTTGTTGATAGCAGTTTTGGTTGCACGATTATCATAGATAGGAATGCTGATGGAAACACCACCACCTAAACTAAAATTCTGCTTGATTTGCGTTCCCCAACCAGTCTTGTTCATGGAAGTAGAACTTGTAGAGACACCTGCATTGGCACTAATCGTTGGCATTTTACCAGCTTTGGCAATATCAATATTCAAATTACTCTGATCTATCATATTCTGATAGCTTTTGATTTCCGGACGATTGTCAAGAGCAGAAGCATAAGCGCTATTGAGAGCAGGAATAGAAGCTAAAGCCTGTGAATCGGTAGTAGAAGGAATCACAATATCAAAAGCCTCATCGTTTGTAATTTGCAACAATTCCTTGAGTTGTCTCTTGTAATTCTTCACATTACTCTCAGCAGCAACAATATTATATTCATCCTGTGCTCTCTGAGCAGTAAGCTGAGCTAAATCAGCCTGACTCATCTTACCAATCTTAACGAATTCCTTACCACGGTTTTCATTTTCCAGACTTGACTTATAGCTTTCCTGGTTTACCTTTATCGCCTCTGTAGAATAGCAGATCTGAATGTATAATGTTGCAATTTGTTCTTGCAGGTTTTGAGCCTGAGTAGCTGAATCCAAAGCTGCAGCCTCGTAAGTCAACTTATTCAGTTTTACCTGATTACGATTTTTATTACCATTCCAAATTACATAGTTACCCATTACAGAATAAGAACCATTGTAATAAACCTTATCAACAGAAGATTTGGTGAAACCCTCTCCACTGATTCCGCTTGTTACCCAAGGAGTATAACTGACATTCTGATTAGACGAAGCAGACAAAGAAGGCAACAATGCAGCTTTAGACTGCAAATAATCCTCATTTGCACTTGCTTTTTTAATTTGAGTCTTTTGCAAGCTTATATTATTCTCCAATGCATAATTGATACATTCTTTAAGAGTCCATTGTTTTGCATAAATCCCAGAAGGAATGGCGCCCAAGATAGCGCCAATCAAAACTTTACCAAATCTTTTGTTCATATCTTAATCATTTATATTATTATCACTCTTTGTATAATCCGATTTATTTTATCATTTAAATCTAACTACAGATTTCATAATCTAAATCAGATTACAGTTTTTCTCTATTTACGTTTGGTTAGACGAAGTGTAGTAGAAATAAGTTTATTTGCCTAAAGTCATTTTAACAATCATTTTAAGACTCAAATGAAAAAACAAAAAGATGTTATCGGGCTAAAAACAAAAAAAAGAGAAATATTACAAGCAAATAATGCCTTATAATATTTCTCTAACTAAAGTTGGATAACTTGCTGTATTACAAATTATTGCTTCTTTTCTTTTTCTTTAATATATCCATGTCTGTAAGCATAGAGTAATTCCTCCAGATCGTCAATTTGCTTACGAAGTTCCACACCTATATCAGTATCAGCCACAAGCATTCTTCTATTAGACATTTCTACTATCTGGGTGGTACTTTTAATGTCCGTACCTCTCTGGATAGCATCTTCTGTACTTGTAAAAGGTTCATGCTGAACAAGCTGGAAACCTCTGGAGTGATAGACTAACGTATAACCGGCTATACCCGTCTCATTATGATAAGCCTTAGAGAATCCACCATCAATAACCATCAGTTTACCATTGGCTTTGATAGGATTTTCACCCTTCAGAGTTCTTACAGGCACGTGTCCGTTGATGATATGTCTATTAGAACCTACCACTCCGAATGCATCAAGAATATGGTCTATCACTTCTTCATCATCACGAAGCTTGAAATAATATCCCTTTTCCTCAACATGGGTCTCCTTATCTGCAATAAAATATCGCTCAAATGTAGCCATTTTACTCTTGTCAAAAAGAGGACTGTCTGGACCACACCACAGATACAAGAAATAGTCAATCGCATAATCTCGCTCCTCTGGCGCAGAATCCTGCTGGAAAGCAGTACGAATCTGCATACCCGTATGGTGCATTAAGGCTCTTCCGCTATATTTCTTTCCAGGATAAATTTCCACTTCCTTCAAAGAACCATCTTCATTCAGTGGACAAGATGCATGGAACAACAGATTATTATTATAAATTCCATACATACAACCATGTTGCAACATCACTCTGATGTGCTTATGCAACTTTTCACAAACAGAGAATGAATGATGCAATTTGCGGATGAGAATTTCTTCCTCTGGTGATAATTCAGATGGGGCTGCAGGATTGATAGTAGGGAAGGAGCAAGAACTCATCTTGTACGTTTTCCCTTGAAGATCTATCGTTCCATTCTGATAATCAACATGTTCAAAGAGACATCTGTCATTCATTTTCCATTCAGGATGCTTGGCAATAATCTGGCTCTCCACTTTAAACTGAATTACCGCAATGGCCTTATGCATCTGAGCCGTTAATCGCAAAGTTTTTTCATCCAATAGGGAAGCACCACCTGTTGTTTTAGGAATAAACTCCGTACATGGATCATTCTTGTAAGTCTCCATGGCAAACGTAGCCAAAGGAACAAGATTGATTCCATATCCTTCCTCAAGAGTTGGTAAATTACCATATCTTAAACTCAATCTGATAACATTACAGATACAAGCATCATTACCTGCCGCGGCACCCATCCAGAGAATGTCGTGATTTCCCCATTGCATATCCCAACTATGATATTTCCTCATAGTGTCCATGATGATATGGGCACCAGGACCTCTATCGTAAATATCTCCCAATATATGAAGCGAATCGATAGCCAAACGCTGGATTACATTGGCAATGGCGATGATGAAATCATCCGCTCTACCTGTAGAAATGATCGTATCGACAATTACATTCACATAAGCAGTTTTATCATGATCTTCCGTATGCTCATGTAGAAGTTCCTGAATGATGTATGAAAAATCAGCAGGAAGTGACTTTCTTACTTTTGAACGAGTATATTTGCTGGAAACATCACGGCATACTGCAACCAATTGATGAAGCGTAATATGATACCAGTCATCAATATCCGTCTCATTATGCTTTACCAGTTCAAGTTTCTGTTCCGGATAGTAAATAAGCGTACACAGTTCTCTTTTCTCTGTTTCCCTCAGAGTATTGCCGAACAGTTCATTTACCTTTCGCTTGATGTTTCCAGATGCATTCTTCAATACGTGAATAAATGCTTCATACTCACCATGGATATCAGCCAGGAAATGTTCCGTACCCTTAGGCAAATTAAGGATTGCCTGCAAATTGATAATCTCCGTACTCGCCTCCGCAACCGTAGGAAACGATTGCGAAAGAAGTTGGAGATACCTCATGTCTTCTTCGATATTGTAATGCTTCATACGTTGACAATTTGTTAATTCTTGTTGATAATATATTTATAATCAGAAACTAAAGCCCATTGATTCCCAACTTATTCCAATGGGAAGAGACCAAACAGTTCTGCATCTATCTGATCAGTAATCTGTCTGAAATCCTCAGGGTTCTCCTCGAAATTAAGATGGTCACCATCTATAATAATCAATTTACCCTTATAGTTTTTGATCCAATTCTCATATCTCTTATTCAATCCCTGAAGATAATCTATGCGAATACTTTTTTCAAAGTTTCTACCACGACGCTCGATATGGCTCACCAGAGTAGGGATGCTACTTCTGATGTAAATCATGAGATCAGGAAGTTTCACCAGACTGATCATAAGATCAAAGAGGTCGGTATAGTTTTCAAAATCCCTGTCACTCATCATACCGATATCATGAAGATTTGGAGCGAAAATCTTCGCATCTTCAAAGATAGTTCTATCCTGAATAATTGTATCATCACACTTGGAGATTTCTACTACATCATGAAATCTCTTATTCAAGAAATAGATCTGCAGGTTGAAAGACCATCTTTCCATATCCTTGTAATAATCAGCCAGATAGGGATTATTATCAACAGGTTCGAAATTAGGTTTCCAACCATATCTTTTGCTCAGTAATTTCGTGAGCGTCGTTTTACCACTACCAATATTGCCCGCAATTGCTATATGCATTTTCTTTACGTTTAAATTGTTTACTAATCTTTTTCGTTTACTCGTGAAGAGAAAAGACCAAAGAGTTCTGCGTCTATCTTATCAATGATGCCTCCAAACTCTTTAGGATTATGCTCAAAATCCATGTTGTCAACGTCAATCACGAGCACCTTTCCTTTGTATTTATTCCATATAAAATCTTCGTAGAGAGCATTGATCCCCTGAAGATAATCAAGTGGAATTTTCTGTTCACATTCCCGTCCTCTTTTCTGGATATTTTTGACGAGATGCGGTACAGAAGAACGAAGATAAATCATCAATTCCGGTTGCTCTACAACAGACATCATTGAATCAAACAATCCCATATAAGTATCAAAGTCACGCTCGTCCATATAACCCATTTTTCTATTGTTAGCCACAAAGACATACACGCCCTCGAAGATACTGCGGTCTTGAATGATAGTCTCGTTACTTTGTTGTATTTCCAACAGATTTTTGAAGCGCTGCTTCAAATAGAAGATTTCCATATTGAGCACCCATCTGGGAATATCTTTATAATAATCATCCAGGTAAGGGTTTTTCTCAACGGGTTCAAGAAATTTCTTCCATCCGTAATGCTTTGATAACATTTGAGTAAGCGTTGTTTTACCACTTCCAATATTACCTGCTACTGCTATATACATACTTTATTTAAGTTTAGATGAGATGAAATCCATTATTATGAAGAAAGAATCATCATATATTAAGAATGGTCATCTCAAGTGAATTTTTCTCTGAATTGTTCCTCTGTGATAATGGAAATGCCCAGTTGATGGGCCTTTTTGTTTTTAGAACTTTGAGACTCTGCATCATTATTTATAAGGTATGTTGTGCTTTTACTCACACTACCAGTTACCTTACCACCTTGACTTTCTATATAAGCCTTCAGTTCGTTTCGGTTTTTATAATGATACACATCGCCTGTTATCACAAAAGTCTGACCTGCGCATTTCGTACCCACTTCCGCAACTTCTACCTCTTTGACATCAAGTTCCTTCAGTAGGTTTGAAACCTTAAGATAGTTTTTATCATCTTTGAACCAGTTTACGAACCTGGCACTTTTTTCAGGACCAATACCATCTATACTTGCAAATACATCATCAAAAAGCGAAGTCTTAGCAGTTTCCATCAATTCCTTAAAAGTATATTTACTTAAAAGACGTTTGGCAACATCAAACCCGCATAGAGGAATACTCAGAGCATACAGCAGATGCCTGCTGTCAGTATTTCGACTTTTTTCGATACTTTCCAACAACTTACTGACCGATTTCTTGCCAAATCCATCCAGACTCGTAATCTGGTAGGCAAAATCTTTCAAGTGATAGAAATCAGCATAATCCCTGATCCATCCATGATTGATAAAAGTGGAAACCGTTTGTTCTGAAATTCCGTCTATATTGATTCCATCTTTGCTTACAAAGCGGGCAAACTTCTTCAACTGTTTAGCAGTACAGTCAGCATTGCTGCAATGTAATTTCTTAGTCCCCGATTCACTCAAAACCACATGAGCCTCAGCACCACAAACAGGACATTTATCAGGAATATTCAGAACGCCAACTTTTTCAGTTATTTTGATGACTTTAGGAATAATCTTATTGGCCTTGATTACCTGTAATTTCGTACCCGCATCTCCAATACCCAAGCGTTCACATTCGCTGATATTACAGAGCGAAGCACGCTGAACGGTAGTGCCTTCCAACTCTACCGGTTGAAAAACAGCAACAGGTGAAATCGTACTGGCAGCACATGACCATTCTATATGATCCAAAACCGTCTCTGCATATTCATCCTGCCATTTGAAAGCATAACCGGCTCTTGTCGCATGATGACCAGTAACAGAACCAGTAGAAGCATACTGGGTATCATCATAAGTAATAACCAGTCCATCCACAGGAAATGGTTGCTTCTTATGGGTAACTTTCTGGGTAAACTCATCAATTTTCTCCTGAATATTCACAGAGGTAGGATTTTCTATGAATCGATGTTCCACCGTCTGAAAACCAAGCTTTTCTAAATAATCCATTCTTTGCCCCCATGATAGAATTTCCTGATCGGAATATACTAAAGTGAAAGGAATCCACTGGATATGGCGGAGTTTAACTTCATCCACATCCTTAAGCGTCAGAGATCCAGACGCAAGATTACGCGGATTGGCATAATCACTTTCTGTCTCTAAAAGAAAATTATTGAAATCCTCATAGGAAATTACAGCCTCTCCACGGATTACCAAATGCCCTTTTTCAGAAATCTTAGGCAATACTCCCTTGATGGCAGGGGCAAGATGAGTAATATTCGTACCTATATGCCCATCACCACGAGTTACGATTTTGGTAAGTTTCCCATCATCATAAGTAGCAACTAACGTAAGTCCATCAAGTTTCCATGAAATCCAAATTGGTTTGTTACTGGCCCATTTTTCAAGGTCAGCAACACTTTTGGTTTTGGCAAGTGATAAGGCAGGAAATTCATGAGGTTCTTTCTTGCCAGAAATAGAATCCTCAGAAACTTTATTTGTTGGAGAATCTGGTAAAACTATTCCAGTTTCATCTTCCAACAATTTCAGCTGGTCGAACTTGGAATCCCACTCATAGTCGGACATCAGTTCAGCCTCACCATTATAATATGCTTGAGAAGCATTGTTGAGTTGTTCAACAAGATGCTTCATCATAGTCGTTTTTTCTTCTTTCATAATTGTTTCTTTCATACTTAGATTGAAGTAAGCGGACAAAATGAAATATCAACTTTCAAAAGCCAGCTACAACATATCTAATGCAAAGATACTGCAAATAATTCTAATTGCCAAAAAAAGAAACAATATTTTGGAAATACGACATTAAAATCTCTTAATAGATATTTTCTTCTTTTTCATTCAGCGTAACATATTCAAATGCAATTCGCTTGCCACGGATACCATAATCGACAGTTCCGCAATAGCAGAATCCCATCGATGATAGAAGTTTCACCATTTTCAGGTTTTTGATATGTGTATCTACCTTGATACTTGGAATGCATTCTACTTCACAAAGTCCTTTTACCTTTTTAATAAATACCTGAGCAAAACCTTCTCTTTGGAGTTCAGGTAAAGTTGCCAAACGATGAATGGCATAATAATTACCATATGTCTTCCAAGTACCCTGGATACTATTATATTTTTCTTCCCCGTTAAGTATGACAGCTCCATAAACTGCAATCTTTTTATCAATAGTAAGTACTTGCGCTACTCCGTTATTGATATCAGCCAAAATATCAGATTCAGAAGGATAGCCACCAGTCCATTGATGTAGTCCTGATTCTATCATCTGCTGTCGTGCCTGATTTATTAAATCCATACACTCCTCAAAATCTTTTAGCGTGGCTGCCCTGAAATCTATATCGAAATGTTTTTTGTCCATCTTCTGTATTTTTACGGATATGACTTTATTGTATTTTCGTTGCAAAATTAACAAAAAAAAACGAATTAGAATAGGAAATGAAGAAAAAATAGCTATGAAGCTGCATTTTTCATCAGTTTTGATGCTTATTTGGCCATTAGTGTTGCCATTATCACTTTCACAAAAACATGAATCCTTTCTTTAAATCAAGAATTGAACGGGATGGAATCTATGCAATACGATAAAAAAGATTTTCTCATTTTCTTTGGCGTTTAAGCTAGAAAGTAGTATCTTTGCAGTTGTAATTTGAACAAAAAAAAGGAGGAATAAAGAATGAATACAACAAAGTTAACAAGAGAAGAAGCGTTGCGCCGTTGGAATGCTTCTAAGGAAACCAAGCGTAAGATGGTTGAAAAGTTAGAAACCTTGGTAAGAAATAGCTGTCTTGAACGGGGAGATTTGGAAAATCTAAAGTAGTACATGATGGAAAAGATTATTGTTGACGTTGCGTGGTGCGACAGAAATTATGGCGGTTCTCTTGGTAGTAATGTACCAGGAGCGGTGGTTTTTACAGCACCAACTTTTGAAGTTTTGCAAAAGGAGGCAAAGGAAAGTCTGGAGTTTCATATTGAAGGCCTTATGGAAAATGGGGAAGATGTTCCCGAATGGCTGAAGAATGGGGATTATGAGTTTGAGTATAATATTATAAGATAAGAACAGTTGTGTGTCTGATTTAGCAAAGAGGGTGTGTCATAAGTAAATGATTCACCCTTTTTTGTTGGAATGTTACTGATATGTTGTTGGAAAACATAGTATAAGTTATTAGAAAAGATAGTATATGTTTTTGAGTTAGTTAGTATCTCCGGTCGCCCAACAGCTGTTGTGCGCTTGCATAGCAGCTGATATGCGCTTGCACAACAGGTGATGTGCATGCGTAGGTCAACTGTTATGCGCCAACTGTAATTTAGACTTATGACGCCTCCTCGTTGTCATTTGGTACATTGAGAACGGCATTTCATACAAGACAAGTTTGGCTATTTGGCGGATAGAAATAATCATCTTACTTTTGCGCTCGTAATCGGGAAGCGATAGAAAAGAAAAAATCGTGGAACGAGGAACATGAAGTATAACCCTTTTTATATATAATAAGGTATGAAGAAGATTATGATTTCGTTGATGATGGTAGTAGCTGTCACCACAACCAGTTTTGCAAAGAGTAACAACACCGATGTGGAAAATACCGTAAAGAGTGTAGCCGAGCAGGTTAAGCAGGCTCCATCCGGCACAGTGCATGGTGTAGTTGAAAACACCAAGCACCACATCACCGTAGCTACTCCTTTCGGAAAGTACACCATTGAGAAGAAGGACGGCGGCATCAGCTTTATGGGAATGTCGGCAAAGCTGGTATCATCAAAGAATGGCATTTATAAAGTCAAGACATCCCTTGGAAATTTTATGGTGAATGCCTGAAAGGGGACAGTGGTGAAGAACTAAACGGAAAAGGAAGATAGAAAATTGGCTATATTTGATAGATTTCTGTCGTAACTTCTAAAGAGAGCAGGACTAGCTTTGAAAAGATGGGGAAAGAATGTTGGCAGAAGCCATATACGTGAACTCATTTCGGTAAGAGACACGATTATGGAGAGGAAAGACAATGTGCTCAATTATTTCAAAATAGATCAACCAATGCTTCTGCAGAATCTTTCAACTCTAAGCTGAAAGGCTTTAGGGCACAAGTGCGTGGGCTGGCAGTCATGCCATTCTTCATGTATCGTACGGTCAAGATTTTTGGTTAGGAGCCCTTCAATATCCTTCTTGCGTGTACACGTCCTCTCATTACTGAATTGTCAGATAAATTGAGGCTGAAACACCTCTTCTGCCTACGACATCCCCTTACCCCACAATGCGACTTGAGACAATACGCTGTATCATACCCATAAGTTATCATCGAAGATACGTTCCTTTCCTACACGCCAGGGCGATAACTAGAGAACTTCTTGTATGTAGGCCTTGCATCATACAGCTCAGTCTCTATAAACTGTTGGTTGAAATCAACATCATACTTCTGGCCTTCTTTCAGTTGGTCAGATGCAAACATACAAGTGAGTAGTAAAGTGTTGCGGAATTAAGGTTAAATAGTCTTAAATTTTCATTGGGGTGTTGATATTTTCTACCATTTCTTGCCTTTTCTAAATAAAATTCTGTACTTTTGCAATTGGATTGTATAGCCAGATTGCAGTTGTCACTGTAAGGCGAGTTCTTTTATGGCAACCGAGTCGGCAGCCTACGCCGTGCTTAGTGTAGTGAAGTCAACCATGACATATCTATACGAAAGCGGGCTTTGGGTGGGAAGACAATCCAGACATAATGGAAGGCGTTTATCGACGCTGTGTTTAAGACTTCCTGTAATCTAGCAAATTAACAGTTAATCATAGTCTTGAATATGGTCAACGGTAGATGTCCCGGGTGTGATTATATCAATCCCGTGGAGACCTGTAAGCATAGATTGTACTATTTTGGCGCAGTCTAATGTATTATATAGGTCTCTTTACGGTAATGATTTTCATATCGGCGTGGGCTCTGACGTTGTCTGTTCAACTTTGATAGGCAGTTGGAAGAGCCTCAGTTCGTGGAATAGACAACAGGACGATTCCACGCTTTTTTTCTGTCGCAATTTAACGGATTTCTGTCTAGAAAAAAGTTAGCACCGATATGAAAGTCGATGAATGGACATCAGAAGATGTACACACCCCAGGAGGTGGTGAACTCCCTCCTTGCGCTGGACTTACCTCCAACGCCTTCCCCGAAGCTCAAAGCACTGTTTCCGCTGAGAGTTCACAAACAGGGGTGTCCACCAGAAATGCCCATATAGCAAGTAAGCCTAAAGCACAAAATGAGGTAGATATCCCTCATTGGTATGCCTTACGTACCACATATGGTAGAGAGAAAAAGGCATACGACTACATGACAGTCAAAGGCATCACTGCTTTCTATCCTACTACAGATACTGTAAAACTTATAAAAGGTAAGCGCAAAGTTGTTACTGAGTCACGTTTGCCAAATATCTTCTTCGCCTATGGTACAGAAGAACAACTCAAATCTTTCGTTTACGACAACGTAAACCTCCCATTTCTCCGCTTTTATTATCGCCACGTCCACGTTGGGCGCAGAATAGAGAAAATTCCATTGATAGTTCCCGACTATCAGATGGAAAGTCTCAAAATCATCTGTGCTGCCGATGCGGACAATACAATCGTGTCATTAGTCGAAGTGCCAAAGTTCGAGAAAGGACAATTGGTAAGGGTTATTGATGGTGTATTCAAAGGGGTGGTTGGAAGAGTTGCACGCTGGCAAGGACAGCAAAGAGTTGGGGTTATTGTAGATGATTTGGTGACAGTTGTGACTGCGTATATTCCAAGCGCATTTATAGAATTAATAAAATAAATACCATTTTTATTATGCAAGAGAATACTTTATGCCTTTTAGAAAAATCTGACTTTGTTGTACACAGTAACGCAATTTGAAATTGCTAACTGGCTGAAACTGCTAGAGAAACGGTTTGGCTATATTAAACTTGGTTAAATGAGAGGCAAAGAAAGAAATCGAATTTCTTAACATCAAAGAAATACCTTTTTATCAAAACATTTTGTATTTTTGCACTTGCTTGTTGAATTCGCGGATAGTTGCATTTATCTCTATAAGTTAAACAAGACAGTCATATCTAAATCTGACATAGAAGGAGGTTGCCATGCGAACCATACAAATTACATAATTTTACATTTAGTTTGGTGGTTATTTTTTGGGGGGCTAGTATTCCGGATTTACCAATAAAAAAGCAGACAGGAACAGTAGATTTATTTAAAAAAGTTTGGTAATTTTTAGTTTTTTCTAGTAGCTCATAACAAAGTAACAAGCCTGGCAGAGTAAATTCTGATGGTAGTTGCAATAAGAATGGGCATGTCAAACGAAAAGATGAGACGTAATACTTGATGTTCTGCTAAGTAGTCTTTAAATATGGAAATATTGAGGGCCGGCAGTCGAAAGGTTTGTTCCCACGTACCCATCGAAACAACGATTAACAATAATAACGCCCCATGGGAACAGGGTATAAAATTTATGCTATGGCTGGACAAGGATTAAAGTACAATGTTGACATTGTAATGTGCATCGATTGCACTGGTAGTATGGGTGATCTGCTTGACACCGTAAAGAATAATGCTCTAAAGTTTTATCCTGATCTTCGTGCAAGATGCGACGAGAAAGGTAAGGAGATTTCTGAATTGCGCATTCGTGCAATCGCTTTCCGTGATTTTGCTGTTGATGGCAACGGCTCTGTTGAAGATACAGGCTTCTTGAACATACCAGAAAGTGAGACTGAATTTAAGAACTTTGTGTCTAATTTACGTCCATCAGGTGGTGGTGACGAACCTGAAAATGGTTTGGAAGCTCTGGCAATGGCTATCGATTCTGATTGGACAACAGGTGGCGACAAGAGAAGACACGTTGTTGTTGTTTGGTCTGATGCATCAACCCATCCTCTTGGTGTTGGCAAAGAGAATCCTCAATACCCAGCAAATATGCCTGCCGATTTCGATGAGTTGACTGATTGGTGGGAAGATGAGCAGTCTGGTAAAATGAGAAAGTCTGCAAAGAGACTGGTTATATTTGCCCCAGACGCAAGCGCATGGACAGAAATTGGCATGAACTGGAGCAACACCATTCATCACCCAGCAAAGGCTGGTGCTGGTTTGGAAGATGTTGACTACGAGACAATACTTTCTACTATTGTAAATTCTATCTAACATGAAATCCATAAGCATTAAGTTCATGACAGAAAAGAGAGAGGGTCATGGGGAAGACTCAGCCCCTCTCTTCCTTTTTACAGATGATTTCTGTGCTGTCGGTGTATTCGATGGTATGGGAGGGTCTGGTGCGGCTATGTGTAAATCTGACCTTGGTGAACATACCAAAGCATACGTTGCTTCTAGAATAGTAAAAGACGCAGTTGAGAACTACATACGCCATAAGGCAGATGAAAGTATTACAAGTACTATTGATGCTGAAGGAATAAAACAAACAGCCAAGTCTCGCTTAGAGCAAGAAAAGAGTTGTTTTCCTGCTAAGGCGTCAGGACTTAGAAGTCGTTTGGTAAGAGATTATCCTACGACATTGGCATTAATAACAAGTCAAATCACAGACGAAGGTTCCTTAGTAAATAGTTATTGGGCTGGAGATTCGCGTAATTTCTTATGGACTCAGGATGGATTCTTCCAAATATCTAAGGATGATTTGGATTCGGAGTTGGATCCTTTGGAAAATTTAAGAAATGATGCAGCTCTTTCAAACTGTGTGTGTGCTGATAGGGATTTTTTTATCAATCAGAAAGCAATAACGGTCCAGGGTAAATATATCTTGATTAGTGCAACTGATGGCTGTTTTGGATATTTCCTAACACCGATGCACTTTCATAATGTTCTTCTAGCAGGTCTTAAGAATTCTTTGGACGAAGATGGATGGTGCTTATACGTTAAGGATGCGTTTGCCAAAGTTACTGGTGATGACGTATCCCTTTCTCTTTGTGCAATTGGTTACGAGAGCTTTGATGAGCTAAAAGCATCTTTTGAAAAGACGGAAATACCGGAACTTACAGAGATTAATAAAATCCAAGACGAAATCAGTCGAATCTCCATTGATTTAGAAGAAAAAAAGAACTCCCTGGAAGGTTTTATACAAGAAGGTTGGAGCGCATACAAAGAATCCTACTTAAAATATCTAAATGAGCCCGCAGAACCAGAAGAAATATCTACGCAAGATGAAAATAAATCTCCAGAAAAGGACGAGTTATCAGGAACAAATATCGAGGAGACAACTAAAGATGATATAGGTACTGATGCTTCATCTACCGAAACAGAAGTCCTCGAGACTACTCATATTGTTTCTGAAGAAGAAAAAAGTGAGAAAACTTCTGAAAAACTTAAATCGTCAGAAACTCTTTTAGTAGCAGATTCTCCTGACAAAGAAGTCGAAAGAGATACAACGTCAGAAGAGAAGACAGAAGCTACATTACCAGTAAACGAAGAAAAGCGAGACTTTGATTCTGAAAAAGTATCCGCTACTTCAAAAGAAATAAAAACCGAGGCTGTTGATCATCATATTAAAGATAGTTTAAAGTCTTTGTATGAGGGAGAAGTTGGACTAAGAGGAAAATCATATCCTACGGAGACTATCGATAAGAAGGATGATGCTCCAGAAACTGATCCTAGAATCTTCAGTTTCAATACTATTGAGGAAGCGGTTGACAATTTCAGACAGGCTTTAAAAGATATAAAAGCTCCTTCACAATTTATAGACCTTTTTGACTCATTTTTTAATAAAAATCGATAATAGATGCTTAAAGGCGAAAATATACATGGTTATCATATTCTAGAGGACTTTAAGGTTGCTGGAGGTATGAGCAAGATTTCTTTTGCTGATAAAGGAGGTAAAATATACTTTATCAAGGAATTTCTTGCACCAAAATATCCAACACCTGATAGCCCAGGAAGTGATCGTATTAAAGAGCAAAAGCGTCGTGCATGTGACGCTTTTGAGAAACATCATCGTGATTTAAACAATGCTATTGGAAAGTGTTGCGCAGGAACAGGTGGCAATCTAATCTATGCAATTGATTTCTTTAGAGAAGGGGCCTCTTACTATAAGGTGACAGAAAAAATTGATATTTCAACACTGCCATGTAGTGAAATATCAAAACTCCCTTTAGATAAAGTCCTTTTGATTGCCAAGTCAGCTGTCCATAGCATAAGAATTCTCCATGGTTTGAAAATTGTACATGGCGACCTTAAGCCAGACAATCTTCCAATTAAAGAAGCGATGATAGGCTATGTGGTAAAACTCATAGATTTTGACGACAGTTATTTTGAGTGTAATCCACCGTCTGATAGAGAAAACCTTGTTGGAACTCCAGAGTATTACTCTCCTGAACAAGCTGCCTATATTATGGACGAAGATGAGAAAATAGAAGGTAACACCCTTACCTGTAAGTCGGATATCTTTACTTTAGGCATTATATTTTGTGAGTATTTCACAGGCGAGAAGCCTATTCTTCCTGGAGAATTCAAAAATACATGGACTTGTGTAAATGAGGGACATAGTGTGTCTTTTAGCAAGAGATTGCCTATTCAGATAGAATCTCTTATTCAAAAGATGCTGTCTAAAGATCCTGAAAACCGTCCTACCATAGGTGAAGTATTTAATGTCCTCAAAGATGTTAAGCCTGAATATGCTGATAGTGGTTTCTCCACAACAAGTAGTGATAAACCTGCAGTAAAGAAGCCAGCTCTGAGATTTGGTCCAGGTGTCAGACCTGTTAGAACTAGCGGATCAGTTACTGGTGGCCGAACAGAAACTACTGGTACCACGAAATCGACGTTCAGAAGTTCTGGTACAGATTCAGAAACAAAAGTCGAACCTAAAGTAGGTGCCTCTAAATTAAGAGGTTCTGGACTAAAAATTGCAGACAAGTAATGGGATGGCAATGTAAGTTATGCGAATCTCTTAACACAGACGAAACCGCTGTTTGTGAAGTATGTAATGGTATAGCGCCATTCATGGCATGTTTTCATTATGATTATATAGATTCGGTACATGCGTTAATCGTCTGGCAGATAGAGAATGCATTACAGATAATTGTAAAATATGAAGGAAAAACATATGATGTAACATCCTGGAAGAAGGCAAAAATTCGACTAGTAACAAATATAACATTTTTGTCCTTTATCCTTAAAAATGAAGTGGCAGAACGTGTTTATTCTTTTGGAATACCATCAGACAAAATATGAGCTGGTTATGTAGACAATGTGAAACAGTAAACACAGACGACGTCATAGAGTGCGAAGTCTGTGATGCTGTATCTCCATATTTAAGTCGTTTTGACTACGATGAGATTACGCCGTCTAAACCTACCACCATAAGGTGGAAGGCAGAGGAGTGTGATTGTATAAAATTGCATTATCGTGGTCACATAACAGATGTTTCCCATCTTAATTCTGTTCGCATACTAGCAAACAGAGATACAGAGATTACATTTGTCATGAGTAACGATGTTGCAGAACGAGAATATACTTACGATATCAGGGAACATAAGCCTCCCATCACGAGACTCCGTTTTCTTACCCATAGTGATGAGACTTTTGTTAAAGAATTGTGTAGTGATAAAGACTTTAAAAAGTATTTAACTTTAGGTAAGTATGGAGATGATATAGACTCCTTCTTTAAGCAAACCATGGATTATTTTAAACGTGGTCTGGCTTTCCCATACGTTATTGAAACCATGGATTCTGAGCCAGTTGGCATGATAACTTGCCAAATAGAACAAGAAAACAATCTGACTATTGGCTACGTAACATATGCAGTTCTTCCTGATTATAGGAACTATGGTCTCGCATCAGAAGCTCTGATGAACATGAGAAATGAGACTAAAGAAGCAGGGGTCGAGTCTGTTGTTTTGTTTATCAGCACAGAGAATAAAGCTTCTAGAAGAGTCGCAGAAAAGTGTGGATTCAAGTGTAAGGATGAACAACTTTTTTTTGCTGATGAAGAAGGCATTTCGATAATGCTTCCTTGGAAGTATGTTTTTTCAGAGCATATTAGTAAACGAGAAGTTATGGTCAAAAAAGCATTGGAAGCTTTTAAAAAAGAAGAATGTGATAAAGCACTTCGCCTTTTTGAGAACTCGTTGAGATTCAAATGCCCGAGACGTTGTACATACAGCGATGGTATAATATACTCATACATAGGTGATGTGTATACATATCAACACCAGTTAGGAAAAGCTTATGATGCTTACAAAAAAGCAGTATCCTTGGGATGTTCTGATGACAGAATCAATAAACAAATAAAGTGGTTAGAATCAAAAATGTATTCATTATAAATTTTAAAATATGGCTAAAGCAATTGGAATCGATTTAGGCACAACCAATTCGGTCGTAGCCTTTAAAGACACCAGTGTAAGAACAATTACTACTGGACCAGACAATCAAGAATTATGTCGTTCTTGTGTTGCAGTAGATAGAAAGACAGGAGATTTTGTAGTTGGTAATTCACCCTACAATTCTTGGAAAAAATATGCTCCCAATATAGTTGTCTCTGTAAAGCGATTGATGGGAGCAGCGATTTCCGATGAACAGGTTCAAAAAATGAAAGCTCAGAGAAGCTTGTATCCTTATGGCATTGATAAATTGGCCGGTGGTACAGACGAGTCTGTTGCTGTGATATTGAATGGTAAACAATATACTCCAGAGCAAATAAGTGCACAGATATTGCGACAGTTGAAAGATGATGCTTCTGTAAAATTGGGAGAAATAACTCATGCTGTAATTACTGTTCCTGCATACTTCAACGAAAAACAAAAGACAGCTACTCGTAAAGCTGCCGAATTAGCTGGATTAAAGGTTCAGCGCCTTCTTGCAGAGCCTACAGCAGCAGCCATATCATATGGTGTTGATAAAATGGGTAAAGATGAGGAAAAGGTATTCCTTGTCTATGACTTTGGCGGTGGCACTTTCGATCTCTCTATCCTTGTTGCTTCAGGTGGCAACTTTATTGAGTCTGGTACCGGTGGTGATAGATGGCTTGGAGGTGACGACATTGACAAAGCCCTCATGAATTATGTTTTTGAGCAAACTAACAAAGAAAATGATGTTAATGTTCAAGAGATAATAGATGCGTTAGACGATAGAAAGCGTTTTGCTTTCCAAGGAGAGTTAAAGAAACAGATTGAAGGTGCCAAAAAACAATTGAGCAATTCGAATTCTGCTAGTATTGAAATTTTCGGTGAATTGGAAACCGAAGACGATGATATGGTTGATATTGACGTTAGTGTCACTAGAGATCAATTTGAGTCTCTTATTCGTCCTTTGATACTGCGTACTATAGAACTTGTAGACGAACTGTTAGATAAGACGGGGTATCCGATAGAGACCATAGACAATATCCTTTTGGTAGGAGGATCATCATGTATTCCTCTTGTACGAAAGATGCTTGTCGATAAATATGGTGAAGAAAAAATTCTTTCTTCGGAAAAGCCTATGCTTGCTATTGCAGAAGGTGCTGCTATCCTTGCGCATGCTCTTAGTGATGAGTTCGAATGTCCTTCTTGTGGTGAGATGGTAAACAAAGATGCAGATGTATGTCCACATTGTGGCGCAAAGTTGAATGCTACAGAAGAAGGTGAAGAAGAACCACCTATCCTGGTTACTTATACGACAAAGCATAATTACTACATTAAGCTTGAATCTGGCAATGATAAAATTATAGAAGCTAATGAGTTGCTGCCGTTTGAAATTAGTAGAAAGTATAAAACATCTACAGATAATCAAAAGATAGTTGAGCTTGTTATCCTGTCTGATGCAGAGGATGGTAATCTTGAGAAGATTGCTTCTGGCTTCTTTACTATTGCAGAGAATCTGCCTGTTGACAGCAATTTAACCTTTACATTCAATCTGACTGAAAGTGAAGTGTTGTCTGTAACCGTTAAAGTTGACAAAACTGGTAAGAAAACAAATGTAGTTCTCGGCAGAGGTAATAAAGACTCAAAGTGTCTTAAGGAGATTTCCGAATCTCTAGAACAAGTTTTGGGCGATTCTTCTATAAGCGATAGTAAGAAATCTGAATTCACAAGTAAGATTCAAGAAGTAATTGATACTATCTCGGCTGGTAATTTAAAAGAAGATGCTAGCGAATGGCAAGATTTAGAGAATAAAACTAATCTTGCAACTAATGATGCCCATCTTCCTGACGAAAGTAATGAGTCAACTGCTCTAATAATTGCTAAGATTCTACTTGGAACATTCAGTAGATATATCAGTTCTGAGGATGAGAGTGATATGCGCGAGAATATAACAAAGGCAGAAGACTCTTCAAATCCGATGGGACGTGTTGTTGCTTTGAAGAAACTGGAATCTCTGACCGAGAAATATAGTTTGTTCACAACTATGTTCATGTTCAAGATTGTAGCTATGGGTAACTCCTTGGATCCTGCAACTGCAGCACGTGCCGACAAGGCATTTGTAGATATGATGAAAGCTCTTGAACGTCATGACGTTGACACTGTCAGAGATTTGATTTCATCAAATTCTGATTTGCTCAGAGTAGCTGGAGGAGGTATTGATATTAAGACTGCATTGAAAAATGGTTAAAAACAACGATCAAATTATATGCCCTGTTTGTGGCAAAGTTGGGATAAAAGATTTTCATCAAGAAGATGTGGTTTGTCCATGTTGTGGAACAGACTTGTCTATATATAGAATGCTTCATGAGGCCAACAAACCATCTCAACTAACTGTACCTTCTGGTTTTAAAATATGGAAGATTACCACAGCGGCCTTAGCCACTGTGGTACTTGCTGGTGCTTTATATTTAATACTCTTCGAGAAACCATCAATAAAGCCGGATTGTAGTAAGCTTTCTAATTTGAGAGATTCTATCAACACTCTCAAGGAGGAACTTAAACTTACTAAGAAAAAGATTCTTGACAACAATGTACAGAGCACAGAAACTGGCGATACCTTATATGTTGTTCGTAAGAACGATTCTCCATGTAAAATAAGTCGAAAGCTCTATAATACAGAGAGGCGTTATAAGGAAATTGAGGCTGTTATGAAAAAGCCATTAGAGCCAGGAGATATTTTAAAACTTAAAAAGTGATATGGGACTAATTACATGGATTAAGGATAAATATTATAACCATATATTGACTTCTGCTGATGAATTGTATGCTTCAAACGATATTTCCAGAGCCGAACAGATCTATATGGATATTTTGGGCAAGCAACCAGATGCTGCCGAGCATTTGGCTAAGATGTATTGTGAAATTGCAGAATCAGGCAAGGATGAACTTGAGAATCTTAGCAAGATAAAAGATCTTTTGGCCAGAGCTCCTTTTGGAAAAAATGATTTGATACCTTATCATACTAGAGTGGTAAGACATATCGAGGCAACTGCAGATAACGATTTCAAAAACAAAAAATACGCAAGAGCATCTCGTTTCCTAAAGGCTATAGAAATAGACAAAAGAGGTAACACTGCTTTTGCCCAAAAGAATCGTATATATTCCTTATATGTGAGTCTTAATGCAGTTGAATATGATACTTCATATAAATCTGCATTGTCAACCATTGATACTTATTGCAATAATGTTGATAAGGAGGTTGAAGATGCAATATTAGGAACAGTAACAAGGCTACATAAATCCAAAAAACTAGATAGAGCCTATTTACTGGCTAATTGCTTAGCGAAGAAGTCCCATAAGCAAGCAATAAATGACTGCATAGCAATAGCTTTGGATATATATAAGAATGGCAATTCTCCATTTAAGAAAACATTAAATGATAAGGATATTCTAAATTATATCAAGGCTGAGAATCTATCAAATTTGATTGATGGACTAGAACCTTTTGTCCCATATTCAAGTACATTTGCGGATGCGTATCTGGAATCTGGCACTCTCTCAATTGGCAACGCCTCACAGGATAACCGTCTTAGTCTTTTTAAGAGAGTATGGAAGCATACCCCAGATGTTTCTCTGGTTGAGAAATTTGCGTGCCCATCAGAACCAATAGCAAAAGATGTTATAAGCTATTTCATAGACAATACCGATAGCTTAACTCAAAAAGCTACATTTACTAGTTCACTCCTCAAAATGATACAATTATTTGAGGATAACTTCTACATACTTGATATATTAGAGCAATTAAAACATAAGAAGATTGATGTTCATTCAGTTTACATATCTACAGCTAAGCAGGTATTAAAGGATGCAAATTCTAATGAAGATAAAAGTAAACTAATAGAAAGATGTCTTCTGCAATATGGCACTGATTCATGGGCTATTCAGGAAAAGCTCCGCTTGGCAAGCCTGTTTGAAATGTATGGCAAAGACGAGACGGCAAAACGAATGTATGAAGAGCTTATAGGGCTTCATGCAAGTGCACAGCCAAAGTTAGCAGCGCTATATTACAAACAATCAAGGAGTGCTAGCGATGAAACAGTTGTATACGGTTTAATAGAGAAAGCTTTTGACTTCAAATTAAATCATGATGCAAATTTTGATAAAAATGAATATAAGAAGACTTACAAATCACTCGTTGCGACAGTAATAACTATTATAAGTAATCACTTTGATGCAGGCAAACCAGATGACGCTTATATTGTGATGAAGCGATATTCGGTGTATAATGATGGCCTGTATGACAGCTACATTAGTATCCTTAAGGATTATAAGGATACAGAGTATGTATTGTCTAAACTTCAGTTCCTTAGGGATACTGGGAAGGACATAAAGGCTGACTATATTGAAATTGTAGACAAGTTATGTAAGCAAGCAAAAATTGCCAATAAGTATAAGCAAGAACTCCTTGCTAGAACATATGACTTGTTTAAAGATAATACGATATACAATAAATATATATCGACAAACCCGTTGGCGGAATTAATTTAGCGCATACTTAACCCTGCCAATCGGTCTGTTG
>ENA-OYZQ01000097-OYZQ01000097.1-human-gut-metagenome-genome-assembly--contig:-NODE-97-length-27570-cov-9.342868_pt1 | contig 27570 bp, 30 predicted proteins | sample MGYA00244076_ERZ653476 | MGnify/ENA primary metagenome ERZ653476 (study PRJEB26926, sample SAMN06164996) | human gut metagenome | biome: ENVO:00009003; feature: ENVO:2100002; material: ENVO:00002003... | reverse complement strand
TGTACTCTGAGGTATTTTCAATTTTCAACATCCACGCTTTTTATTATACAGGAAGGTATGTCATATGAATCGAATTGACATCTGCAAAAATATCATCCAATCCATTAAGGAGTATATCACAATCCCAGAAAAACTGGAACCTCATCGTGCGAAAAATCATTTTATTCGCAAACGAAAGCTTTCTCTTTTTCAAGTAATTATGTATCTGCTTTACACTTCAAAGGCCTCCATGTTTCAAAATCTTTCCCGTATTCTGGAAGATCTTGGAAGCCTTGATTTCCCTAACATTTCAAAACAGGCTCTGTCAAGGGCTCGCCAATTTATTACCCCTGCTTTATTTAAAGAGCTCTACTATTTATCAGTTGATTTATTCTATAAGCAACTCCCATCTCGTAAACTTTGGAATGGATATCATTTATTTGCCATCGATGGTTCTAAAATAGAATTGCCTAATTCAAAATCGAATTTCGAGTTCTTTGGTGAAATGTTTGGATATCCTGATCCAAGCCGCCGTTTTACTATGGGACTTGGTTCCATTGTTTATGATGTTCTTGATGATTATATTGTCCATGCTTCTTTTCAACGATATCTTGCATCTGAACGCTCCGCTGCTTTAGAGCATTTGCATAATTTAGAAGATTTAAATATCTATCAAAACAGCGTTGTAATCTTTGATCGTGGCTATTATTCTGAAGATATGTTTCGTTACTGTGTCGAGCATCAGCACCTTTGTCTTATGCGCTTAAAACAGAATTATAACATTGCTAAGAAATGCTCTGGAGACATAATCACGGTTCTTCCCGGCAACGAAAAAGACGGGACTGAGGATATCAGGATAAGAGTCATCGAAGTTATTCTCAATGAGGGAACGAAAGAGTATCTTGCCACCAATCTTTTTGATTCACATATTTCTCAACAGATGTTCCGCGAACTTTACTTCTATCGCTGGCCAGTCGAAACAAAATATAAGGAATTGAAAAGCCGCCTTGCTATTGAAGAATTTTCCGGTGCAACGACCACTTCAGTGCTTCAAGAATTTTATATCAACGTACTTCTTTCAAACCTGTCATCTCTTATTAAAAATCAAGTTGATGAAGAAATTCAGATTACCGCTAAAAGTACGAATAAATATCGATACCAAGCAAACCGAGCATTTATTATCGGACGTGTCAAAACAATAGTTCCCAAAATCCTGTGTAATCTTTTCGATTTATCTGCACTTGATATACTATATAAGGAATCTCTCCGATGCAGATCTCAGATTATGCCTGGAAGAACATTCCGACGAAAGAAGAATAAAGCAATAGGCAGAACACATTTTAGCAATAAAAAAGTTGCAGTCTAATATCAATAGCTGTTAATAGGGCTTTTTCTGTGAAGCTCTATTAAAGTGCGTCTTCTTTTCAAATCTGCCTTCCTCTTTTCTCAATTTCGCACCGTTAGTCATTAACCTGAGCAGGCACTTGTCTTAAGTTGACATTAGGTTGACCACATTGGTGCCTGACACCTTTCTACCCCTAGCTCCGGTGCTCCTGATGTGAAATAATCAAATGCCATATGGATGATTTTTTTCCATGCTTCTTCGCATCAAATGTCTTTCCAAATAAGAGGAAACCATTGACAAAAAAGAACAGCGGAAGTGTAACTGCCAACAAAGCAGTCAAAAAATAATTGACGCAGGACATAAATGTTCCTGTCATCATTGGCATAAACTGTACGGTCCCATGATAAAAAACAACACCGTATATCGCTAAACATTACAGCAAGTCCAGTGTGCTGATATCTTGTTTTTTTAATTGACGTTCCATTCTTTTCTGTTCCATTTCTATGGTTTAAGGATATAATCCCAGGTCGAAAACGTGTACAAACTGATACTGCTCATCATTAAAGAATAGTGCACCAAGCGTTCCGCCGCAGTTTCCGCCGACCAGTGCTGAACATCTTGATAACAGGATGATGGAAGAAAGATACTCCAAACCGGATAGATATCGATCATTCTCTCTTTCAAAATGAACATCTTTGATGTATGCAATGCTGTCATCCTGATCGTATATGTCATCATAGTAGACACGTTTGTTTTCAAGTATTTTTCCCGGAAATGCTTTTTCAAATTCATCTCGTATCTTGCATTCTTCAGTAGCCAGATAAATCGCATCATATCCGTCCCGTTTGATATATTCTTTGCAGGCTTTGATCACCTGCTCGGTTGATGGCTGCACTGGATGCCCTGACGGTTTCAGGGCCAGATAATCGGTTCCCCTGCAGATGACTCCGAGAACTTTCTGTTTTCCTGAAAACAATTGCTGGTATTCCTGTTCTACATATTGGCTTGTCTTTTTGTTCAAATGAATATATTTTTTATACCATTGACACCAGATATGCAGCTCTTTTTCTGAATAAATATCCTTAAATGTCGGTAAATATGCATTTGTTTTCTTCCTGCATGTGATTGTTTTGACCCGTTTTGCTGTTGTCTCCCGAATAAATGGCTTAAAATACCAGTCCCATTGGATGATGTCTTCTTTTCCCTGATTGACACATATGTTCGGATAATGTCCATGGTAAAAACCATAGATCATGAGTGCCAGCATATTATGCAGATAACAGAAATTAAAATACTCGTAATCAAACTCTCCTTCTCTTATTTCCATAATCTCAGGATGTTTCAAATCTGACAATCGGATTCTCTCTTTATCTGCATAGACTGAGGCAAAATGGTGATACGGAATCCGAGTCATTTTCTGCTCTATCGCATATAGATTCGGGTAGATCTTTTGTTTGTAAAACGTTCCAATATCCATTATGATTTCCTTCCATTATTATTTTTTATGATTTGACACGGATTACCAAATACAAGACTATGATCCGGAACATCCTGCATCACAACTGCTCCGGCTCCAATTTTGACATCGTCACCAATCGTAATGTTACCCGCTACAACAGCATTCGTATAAATTGATACATTATTTCCTATCGTTGGCGCCATTTCAGAATTGACATTTTTGCCGATGGTCACTCCCTGCCAGACAGAGAAATTTTCGCCTATTTTGTGTGCTGCGATCACTGTTCCATGCCCATGATAGCAGACAAGACCGCCGCCTATGTCGCATCTACCAATTTCCATATCTTTTTTGATTGGGAAGAAAACCCTCAGCATCATCGCTTTGATTTTGCTTTCTTTTTTCATTCGAAATTCAAGGACATTCCGAAAACATTTGTCAAACAGAATTACTTCTGAAAACGTTCTGTATGGCCCTTTGTTTTTCCTTTCACCATATGCAAACCGTTCCAGATCTTTAAAGATGAGCGCTCTCTGTCTACTGTTTTTTGTTAAAAGATAAATCAGCAATGTCCGTGGCAGATTCACTATCCAAAATAATTTCTTCATGCCTGAGTATCTCCTTTATCCTTTTAATCTGAACACAATTATCAGTGCCGATGTCCATTTGTGTTGAATCAGTCTGTTTGTTAATTGCTTTGTCCAGTGTAAATTGTGACTGTCATATTTCTTTATGACGTCCTGCACAATCGGTGAACTGCAGATTCTTCGAATATTCTTTCTGGCAACTTGTCTTTCAGGATTCATGAACACTTCCTGTGCAATACATCTTCGGACTCTTCCAAGATAAGATTTATACAGACGCTGCCTGTATATATCCGGTTCAAAAATCTGATCCAGTTCCTTCATTTCTTTTTTTAACAGAATATTTTCCATTTTAAAACGATTGACTTTATAACTTTTGGTCAGGGATGTTCCATTGTCGCAATAATAATAGAGCGGTGTTTCTTCGATTGCGATCCGCTGCGCATAAAGCAGATACTGCATATGAAAAATGATATCTTCCGAAATATATTCTCTTTCCGATGGGAATCGAATTCCCTGTTCCTGTATAATCGCATTAGCATAAAGCCCTTTCCAGACAGACATCCCAATTGCGACATCGCCCGCCTCTTCCGGAAGGTTTCCAATCATACCAAGCAGAAGTTCCCAGACTTCCTCTTCGCAATACAGACTCTTTTTGTATACTTCTCTGGCCAGTAAATTCTGTCCATCCGATGTGCGATCATAGTATCTGCAAAAACATGTGTCTGCTTTTTCATGCTTAAGTCGATCATATAAACGTTCAAACATCTGCTCATCAACATAATCGTCCGAATCAATAAATGCAACGTATTTTCCTTTGGCTATGTCTAAACCACTATTTCTGGCCATACCAAGACCGGCATTTTTCTTATGGATCACGTAGACTCTCGAATCTGTTCGTGCATATTGATCACATTTGAATCCACAATCGTCTGGAGAACCATCATCGACTAGGATGATCTCTATGTTTTCATAGGTCTGTTTCAACAGAGAAGTCATACACCGGTCAATATACCTGCTCACATTATAAACCGGGACAATCACACTGATTAATTCATTTTCCATATCCATTTCCTCTGTTTCTAAATGGCATTTAATATACCGCCAATTGTTTTTCCCATCGCGTAGTACGTATAATCATTGACAAACTCTTTTTGGCCGTTTTCGCACAACTGATCATATAAATCGTCATCATGAAATATCAGTGCCAGTGCTTCTAATAACGCTTCCTTTGTCTTTTCAATAATCAACCCATTGTAATGGTCGATGACATAGTCATCTGTCACCCCATTCGATCTGGTAATAATAACCGGAACGCCCATATTCATGGCATGTAAGAGCACCAGCTGCCCGGCTGCGATCGTATCGTCATCTAATGCAATAACAACCGCTTTTGCATTGCGCATATAGCGAAGCATTTCCTGACCAAATGTGTTCTTTCGCACCTCAATATTGTCATGTGTTTCTGCATCAAGTGTATCGCATGCGATAATCAGCTGATATTCGGTACCTTCAATGGCCTGCATCAAAAAAGAATAATCCCGATTGCTTCTTCCGGTCGAAAAAAGATAGTTTTTCTTTTTTAACTCATTATCGTCAAATTCTTCCGGTTGATATTCAATTGCTCCACATTTTGCAAATCCAAACATTGCTTCGTCAACACCAAAAATTTCCTGGTACTTCTTCCTTTCACTCTGTGTTGTCAGGATAATTTTGTCCACGTACGGTGATGTAATGGCGTATTTTACAAAATGATAAAATAATCGTCCTGCCAGTCCTTTTTTCTGTTTGTATATAAATGTCATAATCACAAGTTGATATTTCTTTTTCATATGAAATAATCTGCAGAAAAAGGCAATGGCGATACCATAAAACTGCTGCCAGCACAAAACCGTTTTTCCTTCATATTGTTGGGCAGACATCACTGTTTTTAAAGCAAGTGTAAAAAACTTTATATAGCGTTTCATGCCATAGATTTTATTATTTTCATGCAAGGCTACCTTCCATTTTTCATGCGTTGTCTCCCGCAACCCTTTTACAAAATCTCTGGCTTCATCGTAATCACTGTCTATGATTAAAACATTTTGGGGCATTGAAGATTTTTTCATTTTATCCGACTCTCCAATTCTTTATAATAATCTTCGAGAATGCTATGCGCATTTTGAATGTTATACTGTGTACCAACGACACGCTGACTCTTCGCCAATCGATCCTTTTCCTTTCGTTCTTCCATGATTTTTCTGACCCAGACGGATTTGTTGGCACTAAGTGGTATAAAGACACAATTCCCGGAAAAATCCACTTCCGATGGCACTCTGTCTGAGAACAGACAAGTCAGACCTGAAAACTGTGCCTCAATTCCTGTTACCGGAATTCCTTCAAAGAAAGATGGCATAACAAAAATGTCCATCGCCTGATACAATTCATTGACATCTTCTCGATTTCCAAGAAAAAGAACCGCCTCTTCCAATGCTTTTTTCTGGACCTTGTCACGCAATGCTTTTTCTTTATCTCCGGTACCGATTAAAAGCAATCTGGCATTCTGATCTCGTTGATACAATTCTTCAAAAATATCAATTAAGTAATCATGGTTTTTCTGGTAGGAGAGTCGACCTACATGTCCAACAACATACTTTCCTGACAAATTCAATTTCATTCTGACCCGATGGCGCACTTCTTGATGATAAAGGAACCTATCCACTTCAATTGCATTCGGTATAACCTTAAATGGACGCTTCCCAAACAAAAACTGTCCGGCTTCTTTTCCACAGGCGCAATAAACATTCGCTACGCCTGTAATCTGTGTTCGAAAGAGCTGTTTTAATGGGTACTTAAAATCCCGGTCAATGGATGTATTATGACTGTGCGCAATTCTAATCGGAACACCTGCTTTCTTTGCCGTCATAAGCGGCAAATAACTCATTGATAAATTTTGGAATCTTAATCTATCACAAGTTGATGAACTTATGAAGGATCGGTATTCTGTCTTTGGCCCTGAACCAAGACTCCCTGCGCAAAACTTTGGAAAATTTTCAATACTTTTTTCTTCAGAATTCTGCCAGCATGGGGCTTATCTCTTTAAACTCCCTTGACTTAGCCGGTGATGGAACTCCCGTTTATACTTCCGCTCAAGAGCGGAAAACAAGAACCTGTAACTGTCTGGAAAACGGAATTCGTGATTGCAAATGCAACCGTATCTATCATCAGCCTGACTGTGATATCGGTTGGGATTCCCATCGCAACCGTTATTACTTTGGATATGACTTATACATGCTGACTGCTTCTGGATTCAGCGCATGATGCGATGCCTTACTATGATTACTGTAAAAAATACAATATCACGCCTTTTATTGATCTCAACTGGAAATGCGGAAGACCGCCAGTCTATAAAGATGATATTTCTATAAACAGTGATGGGATTCCTTTATGTCCTAAGAGATTTTCTATGTAACAAGCCGCTGTTGAACCAAGAAAAAGACGTATCAAATAACGCTGTCCTAAAATTTCTTACAAAGGCGGTACCCCTCACTGTACTTGTGATGAGCCTTGTTCTAATGCAAAGTATGGTAGAAATGTTCACCTTGTATTAAAGGATAATCCAAGGCTCTTCAATACTCCTCCACGTGGCAGTGAGGAATGGAAACTGGAATATAATGCAAGAACATCTGCGGAACTTTTTAACAAACGTGAAAAATTAGACTATAAATTAGAAGACGGCAGATACCGTCCATCCATGATGTGGTATTTCCGCCTATTTGCCATCATGATGTGTCAACATCTTGATGCATGGACTTTGCCAAAGTCTTCCCGACTAAAAGAACTCTTTGATCAAGCCGCTTAATTTCATAAGCAATACCATTATAAGCCATGTTTGACGCAAGGTCTATAAAAGTGCGCCAATTTTCATCATTTATTACTTTTCATGTCCGTTCTGGATAATATTTACTTTTCAAGGTTCATCCGACCAATGAATCTTAGTCGGCAGGCTCATGATTCCGAGAGCCTATTAATAATATAAAGATACAGTTTCATTTGCTACTGAATTCCAATTATACTTCCCACAAATAAACTCCGTTGCCTGCGCTTTGTACTGCGCGACTTCACTTTTGTTGTCACATAAAAACTGTAATTTTTTTGTAAGGAGATTTACATTCCCCTTCGGGAAGATTACAGCTTTATCCTCCACAACCTCCGTTATTTCTTTGATGTCTGATACAAGACAACAATTACCATAACTCATTGCTTCCAATAAGCTTAATGGCATTCCTTCCACATCCGATGGCAAGACATACACATACGCATTACTATATAATTCTTCAAGCATCTTCCCCTGAACAAATCCTGTAAACAGGATTCTCAAATCATCCTTTGCCATATTTTTTATTTGATCTGTGTATGTATCTGTATCACTGCTCCCGCCGGCAATCACCAGCTTAAAATCTGTATCTACGTTTTTAAAAGCATCAATCAGATATGTCAATCCTTTTTCAGGAACCTGCCTTCCTAAAAATAAAATATATTTGTCTTTTTCCAGGCCATACTCTCTCCGAATCAAATCCTGTTCTATGATCTTCGGACGTTCAATTCCATTCGGTATGAAACAGGTTGTTCTGTTATATCTTTCACTAAAATACCGCTGCATATTTTTGCTTAGAACAATAATCTCATCTGCATACTTAATAGCATGCTCTTCACCTTTTCTAATGAACCTGGAACCAAATCCGCCTTTCCATTTTTCACGCATCCAATCGAGACCGTGAATAGTGACTACCACTCGCTTTCCAAACAGCTTCGGCAGCCAGCAAAAGAACGCCGGTCCTTCTGCGTGAATATGTACGACATCATATGGACCCACCGCCGCAAAAAGAGAAGCAAAGAAAGAAGATGTTACTGCTGCGAGTCCTTTTCTCTCAATGGTTGGTACGGTTTTTAATCGTACTCCCTTATATTCGCTTCTTTCCTCTCCATCAAACTCGACTCCGCTGACATGATGGCCTTTACGGTTGTAGCAGGTCACAGCGTGACCTAATTCCACCATCCGGGTGGACAATTCCTCCACGACAATCTCTATACCGCCTTCGCGGGAAGGAATGCGCTTGTGACCGAGCATCGCTATCCTAAGCTGACCGCTCTTTTTCTCTTTCATGCAGCCACCTCCAATTTGGCTGACTTCGCCTGAGAATTCTCCTCAAAAAGTGTCCCTATTATCACTGCAGCACCATCTGGATTCAGGTACACAGTACCGCCCAGCTTATGGATTTCTTTATAGAAGTGACCAGCAAAAGGTCCGATACGGCAGGCCATGATGTAAACAATCGGATGCTTAATTCGATGTTCCTTTATGTACTTACAGCAAGCCTTCAATGCCGCAACATCATAATAAATTGCCTGTGCAGGTCCAATCTGAGGAACATCTATCTTGAAACAATGTACATTGTGGAATTCAAACTCCTGATCATTGATTCTGGTCACACCATCCACTTTTATTTCGTCCATGCAGCCGTCACCGTTAGCTTTACACGCCACATGATATTTAATATTTTTCTTGTTCTGGTGGTACTCTGTAAGCTTATAAACAAAAGTCTCATATCCGCCATAAGCTCCTAAGCTCTTAGCTCCTACCAGAAATACTTGTTGTACTTCGTTTTCACGCTGCATTCTTCCTATCTCTCCGTTAAATAATCTTTCTATCTACACATCCATTTGGATGGTATTTCTTTTTCCTCTTACCGCTCACACGGCTAAGTGTTTTCTTATGCTGTCTTATCCAACTCCCCCACAACCCATCAGACCGCAACTGATTTTGCCCGGTAAACATTGCAATACTAAGCTTTTCCTTACATTGCTCCATCATTTTTCAACACTCCCACAGCAGTCTGCCAAATAATTTTAATATCCCTTTTTACACTCCACTCCCTAATATACTGGGTATCCAGTTTCACCACTTCCTCAAAGTCCGTGATATTGCTCCTGCCACTCACCTGCCACAGTCCAGTCAATCCCGGCCTGAATGACATTCTGGCTCTGTGGTGTGGTTCATATTTCTCCCACTCATCGAGTGTTGGTGGTCTGGTGCCTACCAGGCTCATATCACCTCCTTATGTCAACTCAGGAACAACTTTTTTTTCAAAAATATCTCATAAAGCACAGTATTATCAACTTACCCTCAAAATAAGCACAAAAAAAGAACCCCTGATTTCTCAGAAGTCCCAAACTCTTCGATTCTATCTCTACTCTATTTCTCCAAATTGCACTATCCTAGCCTGATTCAAATTAAATTCCACCAGATTATATTCTGGATAATGCGTTCCTGCTATTCGATACGTGTCATTTTCATTCCACTCACAAACTCTCCAGATTATCCTCAGCATTTGAATACTGCAAATTTTAAAATCCCAGTTTTTAGGATTATATTTAGGCACACGAAAACACTCCGCTTCTTTTCGGCTGACAGACTGAACTGCTAAAGTTCTTTTCTTCGGATTAAATAAGAAGCGAATATACCTCGGATCACCCAATTCTTTTATCGTTGATCGAAATATTCGTATTATTCCTTTTTTTTGACACAGAGATACCCCTGTGATATTTGCTGTGGTTTTCGGCATCTGCACTCCTCCCTTCCAAATGAGCGCACTTTCTCCTATCACCTTGTTGCTGAAAATTCTATATAGCCGTCTGTTATATTAGTTTCCAGTGCTTTTTTATGTTCTTCTACTGATAAGCCAAAGGAATCCTTCCAATTTTTTGGATAAAATGGTATTCTATTCAACTTTCTCGCCACTTTTGCTGCTATCTCTTCCTGATTCTGCTCCGGTGTCTGATCTGTTTCTGCAGTAACTAATTCTTCCTTTTTCTCCAACGAATCCGGATTTGCTTTTTTCTTTCTTTTTGTATCCATGAATATCTCTGTTTCCAGCAGATCAAAAATATACATAGTTTCATCTTCATGTGTTATTTTATGCCCCAAAATCTTATATCGGCAGTCTGTATTCCATCCCATCATGTCATACATCATTGCTGAAAATAATTTATTTGACATTTTTCTACTTTTTCTCTTATCAGGTTTTTCAATACACCATCTCAAAGCATCTTTGTCGTTTTCTTCGCATTTCCGCACTACCATTCGCTTATTATCCTGGTTAACAAGAATCTGTATGTAAATTGCATCCTCTAAACCGGCAATGCAGGCAGTATTAAATGTCACACTATCTCTTCGGATTACAACGGCTGGCTCCCGTAAATGTGCAAAAAGTTCCCTTCTTACAACCTGGTAACCATCATAACTAAAATCTTGTGCCAGTTCCAGTGCTTTCTGATCTATGTTTTCTGTATTCTCAATAGTCTGATTTATCATTATTTCACTCATACTGCACACCTCATCTTTTCTATCATGTTCTGTGCTTCTTCATTCAGCTTATCCAATAAATTTTCTGATATAGGTTCCAAACCTTCTACTATTTTAGCTTGACGCAGCACATCCCAATTTCCACAATACTTAACTCTATGTAAAAGAACAACATCTTCCGGGCTATCACCAAAATGATTCTGCCACTGCTTCGGGAAAAGTGTTCTGACAATCTTCTTTGTTTTATTTTCAGATGTTTCTACGGTATTCTCTTCCGCTTCAGTCGTATTTGTGTTCGGTAAATCCTCTTGAATTATCTCATGTTTAATCACTTCTGGTTCTTCCAGGTCAAACAATAAGATCTGTTCGTTATCTTCCTTTGAATATTGACCTCTAAAACGATATTTACACTCATTATTCCAGTCCATTAATTCAAATAGTGGTTCTGAGAATCCCCGGCAGCTTTTAGGCAGGACTGCCCATTTACCATTTCGTATCGTTCCCCATTTTACGGCATTGATGTTATCCTTATCGCATGGTCTTACGGCGATACATCTTTCTATTGAATTAAAAAGAATTTCTACATATTCCACATCTTCAAATTTCTTCAAACAGGCAGTATTAAAGCTAATACGTCCTTCTGAGATTGTCATGGCTGGATTCAACCTTGTAGAAAAGAACTGTGCCCGAACAATCTCGTATCCAGATAAATCAAATCCTCCCTCTTTCTTTTCTTCTCTTGATTCTTCACTATCTTGTATACTATTTTTATCAGAATACACACTCTGACTTGCTTTTTTATAATCTTCTACTGTAAATCCTGTCCAAGACCGATTAACCGACACAAAACCTTTTAACGCTCCACCATCTACTACCTTGAGATTAGGAAATGGAAAGCCTTTTTTCGCATACTTTGTTACTGTCAACATCTTCTGTGCCGCATTATAAATATCCCTGTCAACAATAGCCTCATGGTGATCTGTTTGTCGGTACTGGTTCCGATCATGACGATTCTTTTTTGATTTATGATCAAGATAATTAGGCGTAAATGTCTTTCTGGAAAGTACATCTCCACAATACCTCTCATTTCTCAATAAACTCCCCACCGTACCACTTGACCATTTGGTGTTTCCAAGTTTCGTTTTCCGCTTTAATTGCATTAGTATTTCTGCAATTTCCGCAGTTGGAAAACCGTTAAGAAACAAATAATAGCATAAACGCACTGTTTCTGCCTCTTCTTTATTAATTACCAGATTACCATCCTCATCCACATCATATCCCAATAATTTTGGTGTAAGAAATATGCCCCTGGAAAAACGTTGTTCTATGGAAATATTCATAATCTCACTTTTCGTATGAGACTCTTCCTGTGCAGCTGCGGATAATACTGCCAGCATCATTTCACTGGTATTATCCAATGTGTAAATATGTTCTGTTTCAAAAAATACACCCACTTTTGGTCGCATATTCCCAAGTTCACGAACCTTTGCAATACAATCCACTATATTTCTGGCAAATCTGGAGACACTTTTGGTAACAATCAGATCTATTTTTCCAGCTTTACAATCTTCTATCATCCGATTGAACTCGTCTCTATGCTGTAAAGATGTACCGGATATTCCTTCGTCAGCATAAATTCCTACCAGCTCCCATCCCTGATGTTCTTTAATCATATCTTCATAATGATTCTTCTGCAGCTCATAAGAAGAAGTCTGATTAACATCATCAGTAGAAACACGGCAATAGGCACAAACCCTTTTCTCTGCTGTATCCTCAAACAACTTTTCTCTTGGTTTTGCCGGAATGAATTCCAATTCATTTCGGTCAATACCTTTATATCTTTCACGAATCTTATTCTTTTGTTCTTCCTGTCTCTTTATTTCTTTTTCATATCCGCTCACCTGATGCATCACTCCCATTTAACTGCCAATACCATTTATCTCCCGACTTATAGGATACAATCCCCATATCTTTTTTCGCCTGCTCCACAGTACGTTTACCAATACCATTTGCACGCATTTTATCAAATATATCTGCACATGCCATATCTGTTCCACTTAGCAGTAATTGCAGATAATCCTTTGCTTTGTCCAATTTACTATCTGTTTTTGATTTATGAGACAAAAGATCTTCTACTTCATATTCCTCCTGCCCTATCCAGCGAAATCCTGAATCCGGATGTAGTTCAAATACATATGCCTTTCCTTCTGGTGCCAGATTATTTTTTATCTGAAGCATTACACGATAATGCGGAATATTTCTATCCCTTCCTACTAATAAAATACTCCTTGCTACTGCAGCTATATCTATACTTCCAAGTCCTCGATATATGCCTTTTGTCCGATTGCTTTTATTCATGTGTCCAATCAGCACAACTGCACATCCAGTCCGTTCTGCAACTTTTGCAAGATTTGTAAGAACAGAACGCACCGAATTTGTACGTTGTATTTCACTATCCATTCTCAAGTAGGCTTGAAGTGGATCAATAACCAATAATTTCGCCTGTGTACCTTCAATCGCTTGTGCCAATCTTGTGTCATTTAGTAATATTGGTTCTTCATCCGGCTGTTCCAAAAATGCAATTCTACTACAATCTGCACCTGCCGCTTCCAATCGTGGCTTGATTGTATCTTCAATTCCATCTTCTGCCGCCTGATAAATTACGTTTCCCGGTATTTTATCTCCGCTTCCATCCGGCATAGCTTTTCCAGTTGTAATAAGTGCCGCAAGCTGCATCATCATGGTCGATTTGCCTTCTCCTGGATCTCCTTGCAATATCGTTATCTTTCCATAGGGAATATACGGATACCATAACCAATCAACTTCTTTTGATGACACTGCATTATAATATGTAATTCTATAATCATTTTGTTCCTTTTCATTTTGAGCCATCTATAACCCTTCCAGCTTTTTATTTTTCTCCGTCATATCTGCAACCAGTTCTGTAATTGTTTGTATTTCTTTTGGTGTAAGACCAGATACGTCAACCGTTCTTTTACTTTCACACCCCAGCAGATAGTCGGTACTCACTCTATAAATTGTAGCTAATCTGACCAAAATTTCATAAGAAGGCTGTCTGACATCATTTTCATAGGAACACATTGTATTTTTATTTACTCCAACCAAGCTTGCTACCTGATCTTGCCGCAAGCGATTGTTTTGTCTTAATTGCTTTAATCTATTTCCTAATGATTCCATCATGTGCATCTTACCTTTCTATGCACTATGAAAATTTTTGATTTTACAGTATTTTAGTATATTCTATCAATTTATAGTTCTCGTTTGGGGAACTGCGGTTCCTCTTTCGAGAACCAGACGAATTTCCACTTAACAATGCTTTATAATATTTTTAATCCATAAATACTGCTTTCTCTTTTTATGTTTCCAATTATATATTATCTAGTGAATTTATTCACTATATTTTTGTATTTTCCCCTACTTATAATTAAACAATCAGGAAATAAATTAGAAGGGCGGGGACAATGTGATTGATTATAGTCCGTTATGGATTACAATGGAAAAACGAAATATATCTCAATATTATCTCGTCAACAATGGCATCGACTACCGAACTATGCAGCAACTCCGGAATAACCAGAATATTACCGCATCTACTATCGAAAAACTTTGCCGGATCTTATCTTGTACCCCAAATGACATTTTAACTTTCACAGATGATGCACATGATAAATAACTGTCGGAACTGATGAATCCGGCAGTTTTATTTTGCAACATTGCGGTCTTGCGGTGTTGCGGTCTTGAAAACAAAAATGTCGCTAAACACAACTTTTTCATGTTTAACGACATTTCTTTTAATTAACTAATTATCTTCATCTTCTTCATCAAATGAAATTCTATCCCATACAATATCACTACTTCTATCACAATATCTTTTCTAAAAGAAATTATAATCGGCATTATTCCATACTCTCAAACATCGACAACCCTGCCATCAGCATCCCTTCATCCATATCCAGTCCATCGCTCTGTTCTTCTTCTATCACTTTCCCGGCATCTTCTTCAACAACTACATTCTTTTTTATCTGCTGTATAAAATCCGTATCCTGCAACAACTGCTGTTTTAATTCCTCCACACTGACATTTGCATTATTATAGGAAGAAACGGGTGCATTTTCTTTATGCAGCCACGCATAAACCAATTCTGTAATCAGTGCTGTTTTGCACCTTTTCTGTGATTTCAGATACCTTCCGATCTCTCTCTGCCGTTCATTATCTTCATTAAATATCAGTACAACCCGTATCTCTCCCACACATTACACCCCCTGTCTTTTCTGGATGTGTAATGCTGTCATTTTCTCATATCCTACGGCATTTGCCCGGATGTCCTCGATAAACTCTATATATTTAAAATCAGAAGATTTTTCAATCTGCTGTTTCAAAAGCAAGCTGCCTCCACCAAGAAATACTGCTGGGTTAGTTCGGAAGTCTGGTACATACGCATGGAGTTTATTGATAATCCTCTGCATCCAGTCCCCTGCCATTTTCTGAATCTCTCTTACCACTTCTTCATCCAGAATCGTTGCTTCCTGCATTAATACCTGCTCTACGTCTGAGGACTCCAGATGAATACCGTAATTCTGCTGAATGGAATTAGAAATCTCTGAGCGTAAAATTGCCATTCCTGATCTGTCACTGACACGAACTGACAAATCCGGCTGTCCTTTTCGGATTACCAGTAAATCTACGGTTCCGTCTCCAATATCAATGCAGTTGACCGTCCGGTACTGACGGAACAGGCTTGCTTTATAGCACATGACTGCCGCAAAATTCTGGGGACTTACCAAAACATCTTTCAGGTAACAATTTACTGGCTTTCCATTGAATCGGAAAGAAATTCCATGTTTTGAATGTTCCATAAAGTATTTTTTGAATCCCGGAGCCTGCTGTCCGAAGTCTGCTGGTGGCAGTCCAACTCCCAGTACAATATCTTTGCCGGATAAAGTGATTCCTCTTTCCTTTGCTTCCAGAGCGAGTGAAAATAAGGTCAATATAAAGTAATCTTCATCCACTGTCTTATCCGCTTTAAATGGCATCCTTGTTTCTGATAACGTATAATATACACCGTTATATTCCAGAATATCCTCATTCATAAATCGTCCTGGTTCAGAAGTATATCTTACCAGACCACATGGAAAGTTTACATGTACCCCTTTCATATTTCCGTTTCCATGATCAATTCCCATAATAATTTCTGTCATATCCTATTCCATCCTTTCCTGATCATCTTATACTTAACTGTTACTTAACTTCAAACCGTTTGACTTTCTGCATCTTTTTTCATATTTCTTATGACAGTTATGTATAAGTTTACTTGTACTTTTGTGTCTGTTGTGTAAGTTATGTGTTACTTTTGTATCTGTCATTATTATATATGTTACATTTGTACCTGTCAATATTTTTCTTAAAACTTTTGTGGCACTTTTATTAAAAAATATGGTATACTTTTGCTATTGGAGGACTTTGCCTATGAATACAGGAGAAATAATCAAGTATTTTCGTCTGGCTCGTAACATGACACAGGAACAACTTGCACAGGACGCTGAGATCAGTTTCAGTACACTCCGCAAGTACGAAGCCAATGAACGTAATCCGAAATACGAACAACTTTCAAAAATTGCAGATGCGTTAGGTATCAGTGTAAATCTCTTTATGGATTTTGAAATTCAGTCTGTATCCGATCTGTTTTCTATTCTGTTTAAAATGGAGGGACAGGCAGATTTAGAAATTGCAACCTCAAAGGATTTAGCGGATCTATCTGAAGATGCTCTTTTTCTTCATTTCAAAAATGGATACATCAATCACATATTAGGCAATTACCATGCTTCTGTTGAAAGTATCCAGGACATGGATGCTCAATATCGTGAAAAAGCTCTATCAGAAATCCAGAACAGATTATTAGATGACAATAGCAGTATCCATATTGACAGTCCTGCTTTATCTGCAGATTCCGGTAAACCTGCACTTTCTCTTTCTTCTGCTGATCAGACCTGGTTTGAATTATCCTCTGACTGCTCTGATGAAGAAAAAGAACAAATGATAAAAGCTGCTGCCTTTATAAAAAGCTGTCTGCGACATTCCGATAAATAAATCTTTGCACAAAAAAGACAGATGTGGGAATATTTCATTACCTGCATCTGTCTCTTTCTATCCTATGCTATTTTCTACTCATGAATTTCCAATGGAAGTCCATCCGGATCATGGAAAAATGTCATTTTCTTTCTGGTATAATCATCCAGGCGTACCGGCTCTGTTTCAATTCCTTTCCCATTCAATTCTTTTACTGTATCATCTACACTCTCAACTTTAAATGCCAGATGGCGTAATCCGAATGCTTCCGGATAATTTACACGAGCTGGAGCATTTTTTATGATAAAAAGTTCTATTTCCTGCGGCCCACATGCCAGATCAATCTTGTAATCATCACGTTCTTTTCGATAATTTTCTCTGATCACCTTAAATCCAAGCAGATCCACATAAAAATGTTTTGATTTTTCATAATCACTTCCAATGATTGCAATATGATGAATGGTATCGAACATAACTCTCTCGCCTCCGTTTTTTATATGTTGATATATATTTTCTCACATTTTATCACAGTAATGATATATGTGGAATAGTCATTTCATCTTCATTTACTTTTTTAACTTTTCTGCCAGTTCAAACCAAAACTCCAATTCAACTACATCTTTTTCTCCATGTTTTTTGCTGCCAATACCTACCCAGTCCGCTTCATTTAACAGATTCTTCATTGTTTCCTTATCTTCTAGTGCTGATTCACCATCACTCAGCAACCAGATATATCTCGTCTGCATTTTAATAAGTGCAGACATGTCTGGAAATGTCTGAATCTTAATATTACATCCTGAGATTTTTGAAAACTGTATTGCCCGTTCTGACAGATATATAAATCTCTGATATTTTACAGGATTGATGATCTGATATTCTTCTTTCTTTTTACGCTCTGCTTTTTCCATAATCGTTCTTGCTTCCTGGAATAATTTTTGATGTTCTTTTTCCCTTTCCTCTACCGAAAGTGACTGTTCATGCTCATCCTGTTCCTTCTTCATCTGCTCATACATTTCTGTCTGTTCATCGTAGTAAAACTTTTCAATATTCACTTATATAACTCTCCTCCCACATGCACCCATCAATCAATTCTTACATTACCCGACTTTATTTTCCTTTATTTTACATATCTCTCGATCAAATTATATCTCTTATGGTGAAGATGTCCACCATATTTTTTATTTTATTCGACAATTATAATTGAAATTAATGGTATTTTATGCCAAAAAGCAAAGAAAGGCGGGGATACCTTGATTGATTATAGTCCATTATGGGAAACCATGAAAAAACGCCACATTTCCCAATATGCCCTGATTAACAAAGGAATTGACAAGCACACCCTCGATCAGCTCCGGAAAAATCAGAACATCACAATCCTTACCGTTGAAAAACTGTGCAATATTCTTAACTGTACACCCAATGATGTGTTCGCTTTTAAAGATGAAAAAGATTTGTAATACCGTCATAGTATAACAATATTTCTATGGCGGTATTTCTGTATATGAAAGGGCAGAGAAAAACCGCAGGTGAAAATTCCTGCGGTTTTCTTTTCATTCTGTTCTATATATATATTAAATACCATGCTAGAATACTAGGACTTTCTATCAACACATCTTTCATATATAGTATCCAGCTCATTATATAGCATCATTACATCATCAATCATCTGAATTTTTAATGAAGCCGGAAGACTTTCTGTTGAATTTAAGTGTATCAAATTCAGGTAAGTAAATGCTTTTGAAAGTATTTCGGAATACTGATATTCTTGTAATATTTCATTTCGAGATAGTTCTTCACACACTTCTCTTATAAACTTTTCTGAAGGATTCTCCTCATTCGCACCATCGCTACTTTCTACAATCAAACACTTTTCATAGTAAAGTAATGCTGTAACATTTTGTAAATCAAACATGATATTCATAAACGTATCATCATATGTAGGTATTTCTATTTCTATATCTTTATCTTGTAAAAAATCATTTGGTATATACGCATATACAATATCTTTTCCTGAAAAAGAATACTCTGGATGCTGATTTATTTGTATATTTTCTCTACTAATTTTTCTGGAATTCAGCTGTAAAAATTCATATATTTTATTAAAAGTCAAAAAATTTGCATTTACAGCATCAATATGCCCATTCAATGCTTGCACAATCAAATATGTAAACACACTAATACTATGTCCATTAAATTCATCTAACGAATACTCCCCTTTACTGCATGAATAAATAATCCCTAATCCTTTCGCATCATCAATATATTCATCAAGAAATTTAGGAGATTGCTTTTCTAATCCTTTACTGTGACTAATTTGCTGTTGACATGCATCTATCAATATAGTGATACTTTTATATCTGCCTTTATTCATGCCAGATAAAATATCAGTAACCTCATTAATAGATATAACATTCTTAACAGATGATTCCGAATCCGAAACCCAAAAGTGAAAAGTATCGTCTATATTGCAACCATGCCCACTATAATAAAAAATAATATTTGTTTTTTCATCTATAAATCCATCGCAAGCCTTTATGCTTTCCAATATATTTTGTTTTTCTGTATTACATGTATCAGATGTTATCAATACACTATTATCATCCATTCTAAAATATTCTTTAGATTTAAGTGTATGAAAAATAACTTCCGCATCTGTGCAACAATTATTTAGATTGTCACCTTTGAGCCTATAATCATTAATGCCTACAGCAATAACAAAAAGTTTTCCAATTAATTTTTTTCTCTTACTATATCTTATTTGTTCAGCCTTATTCATAATCGGTTGAAACTCCTTTATCTCCATATAAAATTTAACTTAAGAATTTTGATTTGATATTTTCATTTTATCACAAGACTTATCATGGTAGAACCATTTTTATTTGTTCAAAAACCTACCTTAACAACTATTTTTGCAATTTATATTTCCACTCCCGATATTCTTCCTCTGAAATAAGTCCTTTGGCCCTTTTTCCTCGTATCACTCCCCACGTAAACAGAAACTCATTAAGCTTTTTATTATGAAAGTTGATTGCTACATCTCCAGTCTGTAAATTTCTTTCCAGTTTCATTTCCGGAAAGTAATCTTCCAGCACAAGAAGCCTATATATCATATCTTCTTCCCTATATCCTGTCGGAATGGAAATGTTTCTCGAATCTACATCAAGCACTGCTGCCATTTTATTCAGCATTTCCTTTCTCGGTGTTCTATTGTCAGTTTCATATTGTGCCATTCTTGGACTTGCACTTTCTTCTCCGATTCCAATCGCAATTCCAAGTTCTTTCTGTGTCATTCCTCTAAACTTCCGGATTCTTTTAATATTTTCACCTGTACTCATATCCTGCTTTTCTCCTTTCGCAGCAAACAGCTTATTGGAAATGCGATTACATACCATACTGCTCTGATTGCAATTCCAATCGTAATAATAAAACCAAATACAGCTCCGATTATCGCACACAAAGCTACCATTCCTATTGTTCCAGATAAATCCCACCTTGCAGGAATGATGAAAAACATATATGGGATTCCTACCGGAACACCATATACCAGCATCAGCCGGAACCAGTCAATTTCTCTATCTACCAGATACAGATACTTTCCAAGCCATCCGATCAATGCCAGCACAGTTATCATCAATACCCCTTTATACATAAAATTTTTAAATGTCATGCACCTTTCGCCCCTTCCATATATTCTGAGATCACCTTTTGTAAAACATCATCAAATCTTAAAATTACTTCAATCCGTTTTTTATCATACACATACACGGTATCAATCATTGTATCTATAATCTCTTTCGTCAGCTTTCCTCTTTCTATCTGTACCTCCAACTGTTGGACTGCTGTTCTTATCCGGCTTCTGTATCGTTCTTCTTCAATGATCACACTGGCAAGTGCTTTTTGTTCGGATTGTATCTTTTCGATTTTTTCTGTCAGCTGTTTCTTCACTGTTATATATTTTTCTCTGCTAAGTACACCTTCTGCATAATCTTCATACTGATGGATACGTTCATTTTTTAATTTTTCTAGTTCCGATTCCAACACCCTTTGTTGTTTTTTCCCTGTAAGACTATTATCCGTATATTTTTCTTCGGATTCTCTTTGCACTGAATCCAATATCCTTAGTATCCTTTTTAAGGAATACCAGATATGCCCCTCTATCACAGATACCGGATATGCATCTTCAGGACAATGAGAATACCTTCCTGCCTGAACTTTATGGGGACAATATATTTTTGGATGAATACCGCCATCTGTATAAGCTAATGACCTGTGGCAGTTTCCACACCGCACTTTTCCTTTCAGAAGGAAGTCTTTCGCACCACGATATTCTGGCTTTGTCATAAACATAATAGATGCACTTGCCACTTCATACTCTTCTTCCGTAATGATTGCCGGATTGATATTCTTCCGAATAACGACATCTCGTTCTGCTGTCTTTCTTGTTACTTTACTTCCAACCGCTACCGTATGCCGCCTTCCCATAACTAAAGCACCTGTGTACTCAAACCTTCCAAGAATTGTACGGATCATCCCGGTATCCCAAACAACTTCCTTATCTGGCATTTTATAATTCCCCTGCCGCAGCAATCCGTTCATCTGATTATATTTTCCAGGTGTCGGCACCTTCTGCTCGTTCATGTAATAGCAGATCTGAGAAGTATTGCAGCCCTCCATCGCTTTATCAAATATCATACGGACATATTTACCTGCTACCGGATCTATTTTCCAACATCCATGCTCTTCATCTTTTAAATAACCAAATGGAGGTTTCGAGCCTGTCCATTTTCCATTTTTCCATTTCACTTTCAAGGCACTCTTTAATTTTTTGGATATATCCTTGCTGTAAAGATTGTTAACAAGATTATTGATTGCCATATCTAATCCCATCGTTTTTCCTATGTACTCTTTACTGTCATAATTATTGTTTAATGAAATAAAGCGGATTCCCAGGAGTGGGAACACTTGCTCCAGATAGTCTCCAACTCCAATATAATCTCTGCCAAATCGTGAAAAGTCTTTTACAATGACGGTATCTATTTTTCCTGCCTTCGCATCTTCTATCATTTTCTTAAATGCCGGACGTTCAAAATTCGTTCCGGAATATCCATCATCCACATATTCTATGTATTCATCACTCATGTCCTCTCTGTCAGTGATAAAATTGACAAGAAGCGATCTCTGGTTGTCAATGCTGTTGCTTTCATCTTTATTTTCTTTCCCTAAATCTCCATCTGCTATAGAGAGTCTTAAATACAATCCATTAGCCAATCTGAACACCTTCCATTTCTTCTGCTATCTGCTGGAATTCATCCTTACATTTAAAGCACACATGGATACTCCCATTTGCATATACTTCTATATATTCCACCAGTTCTTGTACAAGTGCCTCATTATATTCTCTTTTATCCAGATATTTTTCCATATGATTTACCATATCCATATATCGGTTTGCTTTCTTTTCCAAGATCCTTTGATTCTGTTCTTGTTCCTGAAGCTCTTCCCGGAGATTTTGGAGTTCCCCTATATAGCGTTCCTTCATCATATCAAAATCATCTTTATCCACAATACCTTCTACATAATCTTCATATAGTCTTGTATTGCGTTCTTCCGTCTGTGCGATCTTACGCTCCAATATCCTTACCTTTGCCGCTGCTTTATAAAAAATATTGTTTTCTTTTGTTGCACTTTTCATTTTCTGCAAAAGCAATTTTCTGTCACACATACTCTTGATCAAAATCTGGATCTGATCTATCACAAGGATCTTGAGTAAGTTTCCTTCTATCAAATTTCTGGAACACTCTTCATTCCCACAATAGTAATCGCTTCCCATTTTTTCATTGGTTGTATAATTATGAGTATATCGTCTGAAATACATAACGTTTCCACACTCGCCACATCGGACCATTCCCGGAAAACTATCCTGATACTTTTCTCTGTCCTTCATACATCTGGACTGGCGTTTCTTCGTTACCTTATGAATCTCTTCTCTGCTTTCCTGCAATTCCTCATAATCATCCCTCGCAACCAGCGGAGTATGCATATCTTTCTGCACATCCCACTCTTCTGGTACTGTACGATACTGTTTCACTCCTTTGTACAAAGATTGTTTCAGTTTTCCTGTGACAATATCTCCTGTATAGGTTGGATTTTCTAATATTTTTCTGACAGTTCCTCCATTCCACTTTGTCTCCTCAAGTGGCACTCTTGCTATCTTTCTATTTTCTTTCTGTCCAGGTGTCGCAACTCCCAACAGGTTCAGCCTGTCAGCAATTTCTCTTTTACTGACTCCCAGCAATGTCCATTGGAATATCATACGCACAACAGGGGCAACCGTTTCATCTACGACCTGTCTTGTTTTATCCTCAGAACGGACATAGCCAAATGCAACCTTAGATAACGTGATATTTCCGTTCCGCTTTTGTGCTTCTTTTGCCGCCAGAATTTTTTTAGACATATCCTTTGCATACATGGCATTTACCATGTTTTTGATGGGAACACTTATATTTTCCCTGTCCTCTTTTCTGGAGCTATCATAATCATCCGTAATCGCAATAAAGCGAACATTTAACTTCGGCAATATAGTCTCCAGGTAATATCCTGTTTCCAGATAGTCTCTGCCGAATCTGGATAAATCTTTTACAACGATACATTGCACCTTTCCAGAACGAACATCTTCCATTAATCTCATAAATCCGGGACGTTCAAAATTGGTGCCTGTAAATCCATTATCAATGTATACCTCTTCCAGTCTCAGATCCGGATGCTCTTCTATAAATCTTTCTACAAGCATCTGCTGCACAACTAATGTTTCATCCGTTTCATTTCCTCCGTTTTCAACAGACAGGCGAATATACGCAGCCGTATCCAGCAAGTTTTCTTTTTTGACAATCGTTTGTATATTAGATTCTACGTTTCTGTTTTTTCTGCTCTTTCTTGCCATCCCTATTCCTCCATCCATTCTGCAGGAAAGTATTTTTTCCATTCCTGTTTGGATAAACATACCTGTACTTCTTTAAAATCTCTTATCAATACTTTCTCAATCCATTTATTGATATGCTCTGGCTGTAGTTCTTTCGGAAGATTCTCCTTTTTAAAAATCTCTAACCATTCATTTTTATTGCTATATGCTTTTTCTATAACGGATACCTCTTCCATAAGTTCACTGAAATCTCCATCATACATACGAAGCTGATCCCGTATTTCTTCTTTTCCCGCCAGATATTCTTCTTCATTGATTTTTCCTGTCTGGTAGTTCTGATATAATGGAATACGCTCTTTTTCCACTTGCTCCATCTCTTCAAAGATCGTCCACGCTCTTTGTGAATACTGCTTCAACCATTTATATTTTTCTGATTCTGCTTCTCTGGCTGACAGTTTCTTTTTTATCTGTTCCGCCAGTTCCATTTCTCTTTGTATGACTTTTCTTACTTCAGCAATCACGGTTTCAAAAGAAATGTAGGTGCTTTCATCTTTTGGAAGCTGATTCGTCCCACTTGCAAAAAGAAAAACTGTTTCCCCCGTTTTAAAATTTCTCTGTGATATTTTTCTTCCTGTCTCGGCATCAAATATCTTTTTTACAAATAATCCATTTTTACCTGGTCTTGTTTTTCTTGGCTTCTTTCTCTTATCGAGAATCTCCTGCACTTTTTCAAACATGCCTTCTTCCAAAATAGGAGCTATAGGAAGTGTACAGATTTTTTTGTTGATCGTCTTTTGCCAGTAACCAGCATACGCTGTGCATCTAAGGATTCTCTTTACAGAGCAGAATAACCATTTATTGTCATATGCCGGCCATACCTTATGACCGACCCGTGCATTATGCACCATCGGAGATTCTATTCCACTGTCATTTAAAATTTTCACGATATTTGCAATCAGCATACCATCTAATACCATCCGAAAGATCTCCCGCACAACAACTGCCGCTTCTTCATCAATAAGCAATTCCCTGCGGTCATCAGAAAGAATGTATCCATACTTTTCATCATGCACGGTATAAAGCCCCTCCAGCTGTTCTCTGACCGCATACTCTCTCATGCCTTTTAACTGAACTGCTTCATACCTTGCTTTCTTTATATATTCATATAATTCTTCTTTCGTTTTTCCAATGCTGATAAATTCATCCTGTACAACTGCAAAATGTATTCCTGCCGGGACAAATGTTTTTACTAAGACATCATCTGCACAGGATATTGTCCTGCCACATCTGTCAATGCTGTCTACAACTACCATATCAAATTTGCGGTTGATCCCATCTTTTGTCAGTTCTTCAAAAGCTGTGTTCTCTTCTGTATCTTTTTTCCTGTCACAATACTTTGCAGATAATGTCCATCCCTGTTTTTTCAAGTATTCCTGTATATGCTGGTCCTGCTGTTTTATAATATCTGCCGGAATCTTTCCGTCCTCTTTACAGGAAGTCGTTCTGGTATAACTTACGCACCGCATACAAATTCTCCTTTCCGTTCCTGTCTCTCACGTATGATCTGCACTGCTTCTATCATTTCCTGCATCTCGTCACTATACTTGAACTGAATTTCAATCTGCTCCTTACTGTACACAATGATCTGCTCTATCAATGTAACAACTGCTTTCCGGTCAAGGCTTTGGATATTTTTATATTTTTTGAAATCCTCTATCCATGGATGTATCTGTTTTTCTTCCGCAGATAACTTTTCTTTCTTCTCTTCCGTTTCCTGTTTTGCCTTTTCTGCTTTCTGCATCTTCTCTGTGAATCTCTGATTATATTCATGGTACTCTTCTCTGCTGACAATACCGTCTACCATATCCTGATACAATCTCGCCTTTAAGTCTTTATATCTTTCCACTTCCTCATAAAGTGCCATTAACTGCTGTTCTAAAGACCGGTTCTCCACTTTCTTGTAAGCATCCATTCCATTTTTCTTGATGATCTCTTCTGCTTCGATCAATAATGCGATCTGCTTTTTTACAGAATCCAGGACAACTTCATAAAGCATTTTTTCACTGATCAGATGGGAGCTGCATCCCTCTTTGTTCTTATAAGTGGAGCAATGATAATAACAGTATTTTTTTCCTTTCTTCGTTGTGCTTCTCTTGACCATGTTCTCACCACAGTCCCCACAACGTACAAATCCAGAAAACAAATAAACAGATTTTCTTTTCGGAGCGATCCGGGTATCTATTTCCAACAGACTTTGTACATATTGAAAATTCTCTTCTGGAATAATTGCTTCATGTGTATTTTCTACACGAATCCAGTTTTCTCTTGCGATAGGAGAACTTTTCTTCACCTTATAATTGATCTTTCGGTTTTTGCCCTGAACCATTGTGCCTATGTAAAGTTCATTCTGCAAAATACGGTTGATAGAAGTGACTGCCCATTTGGGATCAGAACCGGATCGGAATCCGCTGTTATAATTCATCCCTCGGCTTCTCTTATATTCCAATGGCGGCAAAACTCCCATTTCATTTAACTGGGCTGCTATTCTTTGTGAACTGTACCCATCTATTTTCAGATTAAAAATAAGCCGTACAATATCTGCCGCATATTCATCAACAATAAGATGGTTCTTGTCTTCTGGATCTTTTAAGTATCCATAGGCTGCAAAGTTGCCAATAAACTGCCCGTTTTTTCTTTTTACATCTAACTGACTTCGGATTTTAATTGAGATGTCCCTGCAATAAGCATCATTGATAAGATTCTTAAACGGAACAATGATCTGATCTGCATCATCCGATCCTGCAGCACTGTCATAGTGGTCTGTGATTGCGATGAACCGTACACCCATAAATGGAAAGACCTTTTCCAGATACCTTCCTGTTTCAATGTAGTTTCTTCCCAATCTGGATAAATCTTTTACGATGATACAGTTGATCTTCTTCCTTTTCACATCCTCAAGCATCCTTTGGAATGCCGGACGGTCAAAGTTCGTTCCACTGTATCCATCGTCGATATATTCCTCGACCAGCTGGATCTCTTTGTGCTGTTTTACAAAATCGTTAATGAGACTTCTTTGATTGCGGATGCTGTCACTCTCCAGTTTGTCTCCATCCTCTCTGGATAACCGGAGATAATCCGCTGCTAAAATAGACTTTTGATTGAAATACATAAAGCCATCAACCTCCTACTTTACTCGCTCTGTGGCGGTGTAAACCAAGAAATTCACGGCTCCTTGAATGCTTTTAAATTTTGACCCACATCCATATTAACATAACTTCTGGATTACTACCATACCTTTTTCTTTCTTTTTTCGATTATTTTTTCTGGACGATTTTCTTTTACATGGAGATACATCTGCTCAGGCTTTCTTCCAGCGAGCATTTTCCTGCAAAGCTGATCTTCACAACTACCCCATGTGATTTATAGCAATACGGATTTTTAATCTGCTTGATATAATCTGCAATCCTTTCTGCCTGCGGTAATTCTTCATGAATCTCCACATCATCCAGCTCTACTAACGTACTTTTATCTACGGTACGGATGTCCACTGCTGCCATTTCCTGCAATTCTTCCAGTGTAGGCATTTCTATATTTTTCATCTGGCTACCTCCTGTGATCTCTCTTTTTCTACTAATCACAGCTGGCAGAGGGCAAAATGTCAGATGAATTTTCACTTTTTTTATTTTTTTACATTTTTACCTGTCTTTTTGATGTCTCCCACGCATGATTATGGGAAAGGATTCTCTCTTAGAGCAAGTTTCGCAATGTAGCACAATAACCCCTTCCGGGGTTACTGGCCACTTGCAACTTGATGGGGATTTCGTTTCCCCATACCCTCGACCGCAATCAAAGATA
>ENA-OYZQ01000075-OYZQ01000075.1-human-gut-metagenome-genome-assembly--contig:-NODE-75-length-32564-cov-9.226829_pt1 | contig 32564 bp, 37 predicted proteins | sample MGYA00244076_ERZ653476 | MGnify/ENA primary metagenome ERZ653476 (study PRJEB26926, sample SAMN06164996) | human gut metagenome | biome: ENVO:00009003; feature: ENVO:2100002; material: ENVO:00002003... | reverse complement strand
CTACACGTAAGGAGTCGTCGGCAGCGTCAGATGTGTATAAGAGACAGGGCAAAGGACTTGCTGACAATTATGTTCGGCGAGGATGCTATCACAGAGCTGACCAAGGTTACTCTGAATGGTACAGGTGACGCTACCCTCGACGCTACTACCGGCTTTACAGGTATCGCTGTAGAGCCTAAGAAGTTCAAGATCAAGGGCACTATCGTTATCGTTGACGACGAGAAGGAGAACCTCATGGTTATCACCAATATCGCTCTCTACGCTACCTTGCAGTGGGACAACTCAGGTACAGAGCCGGTTGCATTCAAGTTCTCTGGTTCTATCGAGGGTGCAGGTAAGCGCAGTATCGCTTGGCTTACTAAGGGCACAACAACTGGCGACGTGTAAGGCTTCTTTAGGTAATTAGATTCAGGATAACAAACCGTTGGGCGGCAGGCTAATCAACAGCCGTGCCGCCCTTCTTCATTTAATAGCATACAATCATGGCAGAAGAAAAGAAAATTGAGCAGCCTTCAGTGGACTTGCAGGAGTTACTCGACAGCGTACTGCACGACGAGCCTACCGAGTTCGTGTTCCGTGGAAAGAAGCACAAGCTCGGCTGGCTTCGAAAGGGAACAATGAGCAGGTGTTCCCACATCATGGCAAAGGAGAAGAACGAATGGAAGCGCAACGTCAAGATTTGCGTCTGCATCCTCCTCAACAACATCTGGAAGATTCGATTCCTGTATTGGATCTACTGGCGTTGGCTCTACTACGTCAAGGATGTGGATGTGGCCGAGGTTCTGAGGGTCCTCGATGTTTCTAAAAAAAAAATTCCATCGAACGCATTCTCACTGGCTACCATATTAGCGACCGGGATGACGGACGTGATGATGACGATGACGAGGAGCGAAGCAAAAGCTATCCAAGCAGAACCAGCTGGGGGGCAGCCTTCTCTTTAGCTGAGAAGTTCGGTTTCCTCTTTCAGCGTAAGTACTTCATCGCAGCCTACGACTACTGGTGGGGCTATTCATCGGCGCAGATTGACCTCATGGTTGCAGACCAGCCTCTTGTCGTCTATCCAAAGGCCAAGAAGGAAGGCGGTCCGAAGAAGCATACCAAGAAGGAGATGGATGACCTCTACGATAGGTGGATGGAGAAAAAGAAGAATGAAGGAAGCCTCGTTGGTAAGAAGATAAGTCTTGCTGATTACTTAAACAATAAACTCTAATTTAAAAATATTCAGGATATGGCAGGTGGAAATATGGGAGACATCAGTTTCTCGCTCACTCTTAAATCGAGAATTGAAGAGGAAACCAAAAAGATTACCAAAGAATTAAATAAGATTGATGCTACAGGTAAGCAGGCACAGAATGCTTTGGAAGCAATATCCGAAGCAACAAAGGGTATTGGAGATAAGGGAGGTCAAGGCTTTAAAAAGCTAAACGACTTTGTTAAAGAATTACGTCATAACATTGCTGTATTTTCAAGCGAAGATTTCTTTAGTCCAAAAAAACTCCAGCAGTTGGAGTCTGTCCAGGACGGGTTGTACAAAATAGGCCGCATACTCGGAGATGTGTCTAAGGAAGGTGCAGGATTCAACATATTCCCTAACAGCGTTGCCACGGAGGCAAACAAGGCAGAGAGAGAACTTTATAAGTTATCTTCTATTATTGACGAAATCAACAAACGCCATGGTGAAGGAATACTGCTGTTTGGCGTCGATTCAACGAACAACATACGTCAGTCGTTGTCAGAACTGTCTAAATACAGAACTGAGTTAGAACAGATCAGGAATAACAGAGGTATTCATCCTATCACAGGACTCACAGCATCTGATGTCGTAAAGAGTGCCGGATATCTCAATGCTATAGATAAAGCAAATACTTATGCAAAGGTTATAAAGGACGCAGCACGCGAGGCAAAAGATGCAGAGAGGCAACGCCAGAATGATTTGAAGAACACGGAGCGTCGGTATGATTCTCTCGGCAATAAGGTTCGCCAGCTTCGCTCTGAATACAGCCGAGGAATTTCTGTCGGAGCAGATGTTAGTAAAGCGGAAGCTGAGATTAGCAGGCTCCTTTCTTTAATGAGAAATCTTAGAACCATCAAAGACAGGCTCAATTCGGAGAATTGGAGAGAAGGCCTAGGTATGCTTGGCAACATTGGTAGTGGACACGATACCACTTTAGCATCGAGGATACTTCAAGACCAGAAGGCAGTTCAAAGAGGTGTTGATCTCGAACAGAAGCGTCAGCAGGCAATCGTTGACTCGGGAGCTAAGATCCAGTCTCAGCTGGTTCGCGGATTCGAGAAGGCTAACAGTCATGCAGGAAAACTGAACTCAACCGTGCAGGACTTGAAATCACTCTTCTTGCAGGGCGGTCTTGTGTTCGGCGCGCAGCAGTTCGCTATGAGCATCATCACTACTGGTGGCGAGATGGAGAAGCAGCATATTGCTCTCCAGTCCATCCTTGGTGATATGCAGAATGCGAACACTATGTTTAACCAGATTAAGGAACTCGCTCTTAATTCGCCATTTACGTTCTCTGAGTTGAACCGAGACGTTAAGCAGTTGGCCGCGTATGGAGTTGAATATGACCAGCTCTATGACACAACCAAGAGGCTTGCGGATATGTCTTCCGGTCTTGGTGTTAGCTTCGACCGTATCGCATTGGCGTTTGGTCAGGTGCAGGCTCGTGGTTGGCTCGATGGTAAGGAGCTTCGCCAGATTGCGTATGCAGGTATTCCTCTGCTTAATAAACTTTCAGAGTTTTACTCTAAGCAAGAGGGTCGAAATGTCTCTACGTCAGAGATTAAGACTCGTATATCGAACAGAGAGGTTAGCTTCGATGATGTGAAGTCTATCTTCTGGCAGATGACTGATGCAGGTGGCCAGTTCTATAATATGCAGCAGGTTCTGAGTGAGACTTTGCTCGGACGATATAACAAGCTGAAAGATGCTTGGGAAATTATGCTTGCCGAGTTTGCGAGCGGAGAAAGCCTCGTTGGTAAGTTTTTCAAGACTGCCATCGAAGGAGCTACAACACTCGTTCAATCTCTGCATTCTTTGGCGCTTCCTGCTGGAACTATATTAGCCGGATATGGATTAAAAAAGATGCTTGCAGGAGGCGTAGCTTCTAATTTCCTCTCTAACAAAGCCAGTGTAGCTGCCGACATTCAGAAAAGAGTCCTGATGGGCCAGCAGATTTCTCAGGTAGAACAAAGAATTCTGGTTACTAAAAACCAGATTACTGGAGCTGACCTGAGAGCGTTGGCTAATGCAAGGGCATTGACTACAGAGAAACTCAATCAGTTGAGGTTATCCGGAAAAATCACGGCAGAGCAGTATAATATTTACAGAGGTATTGTTCTGAGACAAAAAGGAGAAAAGACGGTACGTATGCAGATGTTGCGCACATTGGCGACAATGCGCTCTATGTCTCTTGCTACCACTTTTTCTTCTGTAAAGAATGTGTGGACAGCATTCCAGACATCGGCTTTGGCTGCATTTAGAATTATAGGTACAGGAGCTAAGACTCTTGCAGCTGAAATCTGGTCAGCTATAGGAGGTTTACCTGGCCTTATCATTACTGCCGTTACTTTTGGTGTCATGCACGCCATTAGCGAATATCAGGAACTCAGTCAAAAGATTAAGCAGACGCAAGACGAAATAGCCGACAAGAACAAGCAGATAAGAGATTTTCTCCGTGACAACAACGTGAACATCGCAATATCCGGTGGCGACACAAAGGAGATTGACAATATGATTGATAGCTACAAGGAAAAGTTGAAAGAGCTTGCCCCTTATAGTTACAAGAATATGCTGATGACGGCAGACGAAAAGAAAAGTCACGCTGATCGTCTTAAGTATCTTGAGCAAGAGATTAAGCTGCTAAAAGAAGCCAATGATATTGCGAACTCAAAGCTTAGTAGCAGATATTACTACTCTGATTTGAGTGATACGACCGAAGAAGTAGTTGACGCATTCAAGAAGAGAGAAGATATGCGTATTGCAGCTATGGCTGCTGGTGCATCATCTGGCGACAAGACGCTATATCTTGACGAAAAGGCGTTTGGAAACTATATTGAAAAACTCAAAGATGAACTTGCAAGAAAGTTTGGCGATATCGGGAAAGATGAAAAAATGCGTGAGGCTGCGATGCAAGCAATGAGCGGTATATTCTCATCAATGGGTGTTCCAGAGGACAAGGCAGATATTATCAGAACGTCCATCTTACAAGCATTTGGATGCGGAGACAAGAGCGCATGGCTACAGTCAGAGGTGTCTAATAGTATGATTGCTTTGATTGATAAGTCTTTCCCTATGATTGGAGAGAAGATTAGGGCAAGTGTACCTCTTAACGATGCAGAAAAAGCAAAGGTAAGGGAGCTGATGAATGACGCTAAGAATGGCCTCATCCAGAAATACCCTGAACTGGAACGTACCCTCCAGAATATGCTTGCAGCTTCCAACTTCCAGGCTGTCATCAAACTTGTCATTGATGGTGGAGATAAGTTGAATGACTTACAGAGTGAGCTGGTTAAAAGAATTCCTGGCAAGTATAGTGGACTGATGATGAGCGACATCTCAGGTCAATACAAGACATACGCCGAAAGATGGGGAAAAGAGAATAGCTGGTACTCCGCAAGAAATGCTGCTAATGAGGATATTACAAAGTCGTATAATGAATACCTATCAGCGAAGAAGTCTAACGCAAAGAATGTCAAGGAACTTTACACGAAATGGCAGACAGTAAAACAGGCGGCGCATGATCTTCTTAATTACGACTATGAAGGTGAAGGCAAAAAATCAAACAAGCCAGGAAAGAAGAATACTCATGTCAATCAGGAGGATAAAGAGCTTAAGCGTCTGCAAGAACGTATCGAGCTTTACAAGAAGATGTATGCCGAAATCAAGAAGTTCAAGGAACTTTATGGTAAAGGCGCTCTTGGTCAGCTTGCAAACGATGGGGAGTTTGGAGCGATATTTAGTGACAAGAAGAGATTTCCTATCTCCGACTACACCAATTATGAGACTTCTATCAAAGAGCTTCTCAAAGGCTTCTCTTTATCTACTCCAGAAAGAAAGCATTATGCTGAAACACAGAAAGCGGCTATTACGTCCGAAAACAGAAGGCTTCTTCAGGATCAAAGGAGAGACGAACTTGATTTACTTAACAGAGAGCTTGATGTTATATCTGCGCAGTATGATACTTATAAGAAGTTGTACGAACTGACTGGAAATAAAAAGGGAGCAGAGAATATCGCTTTCGACGGAGCCGTTCAGTATGATACTTATAAGAAATTCCTGGAAAAGCAGCTTGACATTGCAGTAAAGCACGACAATATTCAGTCAGGCCTTAACTTGACTACTGACGAGGTAAAGGGAATGAGCCTTGATAACGTCAAAGATAGGTACGGTTCTGAGTCTCGTGTTTACGACATCAGAAAAAAACTTGACGACGAAACCAGAAAAATCAAGCAAGAGACCATCGACCTGCTGGCTAACCTTGTCGAAAAGAATGCCACTATCGACCAACAGATAGAGGATGAAAACCGCAAATACGAGAGGCAGCTTGAACTCATCAAGGGTATCAAAGATGCCGGTATGCGTGATAGAGCAACAGAAGGTGCGGAAAAGACGCATAACGAAAATCTTGCTAAGCTTGAGTTTGAAAAGTTCAAGCAGGAATCTGATTGGGTTACTATCTTTGATGACCTTGACAGGGTGTCTTCTTCAACCATTAACTCTATGATTGAGAAGATAGACAAGTTCTCGAAGACGGCAGGACTGTCAGTGGAGGTAGTTAAACAGCTGAGAAGTGCCCTGGATAAACTGAACAGCGAGTCGATTGAGAGAAATCCTTTCTCGGCCATATTCAACAGCACTCAGAGAGGAAACGCAATCGGTCATTATCTGAGGGGTAATCTCGGTAATCAGTATATGAGCGGAAACGCCTATGTGCTTACAGAAGAGCAGGCGAAAAAGACGGGCCTAAAGGCAGGGCAGAAGTACACGAAATCCGAGCTTGAAAACGAGCAAAAAGGCGCATACAATAATTTTCAGAAAGGACTGGAAGGATTATCGAAAAAGATGAAAGCCTTGCAGGACTGCCTGAGTCCGGTTGTGGATTTATTCGCTGCGCTTGGTGAGGAAGATACGATTCTCGGCCAGGCTTCAAGTGTAGCAAACGGTGCTCTCGGAGCAGCAGCGCAGGTATCTGGAGGATTGAATGCTCTTGGTCTTGGAAATCTTGGTCCTTATGGAGCGGCAGCCGGTGCTGCGTTGAGTGTTGTTACATCTCTGTTTGCCATGCACGACAAGGCCCTACAGAAGCAAATAGAAGCTTCAGAAGCGCGCCAGAAGGAACTTGACAACATGACCAAGAATGTCAAGAGTATCATTGAAGATACACTTGGTGGAATTTACTCGTACAAGGTAAGTGAGGATACTAAGAATACTCTTAACAAGGTTACTTCTGACTACGAGCGTTCTGCTGCATGGAAAAAAACAAAGACAGGAAAGAGCCTCCCGTTCCTTTTTAGTAGTGTTTATTCGAGTGATACCTACGAGGCAGTAAAGGAAGCCCAATCCAAACCGGGCAGTGCATACCACGCAGAGCTTGCTTCATTAAAAGCTCAGAAGGACGAGTTGCAAAGCCAACGAAATTCTGAAAACGAGAAGAAAAAGAAGGATAATTCAAAGATTGCCGACTACGATCAGCAGATTAAAGAAATGGAACTTCAGATCGATTCCTTTGCGAAGGACTTCTTAAAGGATATATATTCTATTGACTTTAAGAGCTGGGCGAGTGAGCTTACAGATGCAGTAGTAGGTGCCTGGGAGAAAGGAGAGGATGCTGTTGAGGCTTACAAGGAGAAGGTCAAAGATATGGTTAAGGATGTGACAAAGAACATCGTTACACAGAAAATCATGGAGTTTGCTCTTCAAGAGCCGCTTAATTATCTTACTAAGACCCTAAAGGACAAAGGAAAGCTCGATGAAACCGATATGAACAAGCTGGCTAATCTGTTATATAAAGCTGGCGATGAGGTTGTTCCGCAGATTACGGGCCTCTTTGAGGCTCTCAAGAAAACAGGCTTGGATCTCATGGATAACGGCAGTAGTTCTTCTACCAAGAATTCAATCCAGAGTATTACCGAGGAAACAGCTGATATTCTTGCATCCTACCTCAATTCAATAAGATTATATTGCGCAGAAGATAACGCAAATCTCAAGCAGTTAACAGAGTTAACTAAGTCGGCGCTTCCAGAGATAAGCGTAATCGCCAAGTCTCAACTTACCGCTATGAATCAGCTTGTTACTCTTGCTGAGTACAGAAACGGAAGACTTGATGATATGTATGATTGGATGCGCTCTGTAACAAGGGAGTCAGGATCGAAGAGTCTAAGGTTGAAGTAGATTAAAAAGGGTGTGAGAAGAATAAAAACTCACACCCTTTACTCTTATGCGTAATACCAATAATATCCTTTGTAAGATTTCCACTTTCCTCGACAGCACAATCCGATATACCTTGGATATTTCACGCCAAGAAATCTATCGGCAGATTCTATACAGTCAAAATCCAAACGTTCGCCAGTTAAGATGTTGATGCCGTAAACAGCCCTTGCCATAGGATTTTTGCTTCTAAACATTAGGTCCTTTTTATGGCAAATAGTATTTGGGTTGTTTACGTTTTCTTTTGCCGTAGCCCACCTTAAATTGCAAACATTGTTATTCTTAGGATTCCCATCTATATGATCAACCTGTGGCTTGTTGAATGGATTTGGTACGAAAGCCTGTGCTACGAGTCTATGAACCTTGAGGAGTTTGTGAGCTCCATCAGAAAGAAGTGCAACGCCAAGATAGCCACATTTCATTTTGTTTTGTGACAGCATCCTTCCTTTGTACACCTTACCTCCTGGTATATTGTATCTAACTCTTGTCAAAGAGAAAACTCTTCCACATGTAGAAACCGCATACTTTCCTTCGTACCCTTCTATTTCTTTCCATTTTTCGCCATCTAAGCACAAAATTCGGTCTCCATATTGACCCAAAATAACATAGTTATCCATTATTCTTCCTCCAATGATTAAAATTATTCCAATGATTAAAGAGAAGGGAAAGCCCATTGGATTAGCCTTGTCAGTCGGTAGCTACTCCGACCTATCCCAATGCAAATATACAAAAATAAATTATGAATACCTATACATTTAACGTATATTTATACAATAGTTTGCGTATGTTTATGCGTTTATTTGTATATTTGCATAAAAAATGAAATAATTATGTTTGAAAAAAGAAATTTATCAGACAGAATGAAGAACGAGGCGGTTTCACTGGGTCTTTGCGCTCAGTGGACCGCTGAGTGGCACGACAACTCATCCAAGCATGAGATGGTCGAGAAGTTTGTTAAGGGTATTGACTTCTGTATCGGAAAGAACTGGCCTTCGACCAAGGATATGAAGAAGTACTTTGGTGATGTCATTCACGATCATGGTGTGTATGTTGACGAGAACGTTGACCTGCAAAACCCAAAGATTGTCATCCTCAATGGAGAGTGTGTAGCAAACATCAACTATGACTGGATGGATAGCGGTGAGATATACGTAAGACACAACTCTTCGCTTTACCTTAAGGTTAAGGGATTCTCTCGGGTGTTTGTTAACCTGTTAGATGGTGCAGAGCTTCATGTTGAATGTGAAGATACCGCAAAGTGCTTTGTCTATCAATACGGAGGAACTGTAAAAAAAGCTACCGGACCAGTCAATATCAGGGATAGACACGACTTTAATTTTAATTAATGTATATTTATACATGTATTTCTTGCATATTTATTCTATTTTTCGTATATTTGCAATTATAAAAAGTTGTTTTTAGGTATGAAGGATTATTTCAGGATATACATGCAGAAGGAGGGCGATGGGAATGAAGTAAAGGATTCCATCGCCGCCTTTGGCATGTATGTTAGCGAGAACCCGTTTAAACCATGCGATTCCGTCAAAGAACCTTCAAAAAGAGAGTGGAATGACGAACATGGAGACGATGAGTATATCGGACCAGAAGGTCTCTATATGGCGTCGTATGAAACTGATATAAAGTTTCTGTTCAAGGGAGATGCTTTTGGTGCAACAGATAAGTGCAAGGCTTTCTTAGACTACCTCAGAAAGTCAGGAATGATGAAAATGTACTGCGAGTTCAATAAAATCGGAAGACAGCATGTAAGGCTAAAGAGCGTATCTCCTACTCTGTACAGAGAACCTGGAAGTGAGGATTTGCTTGTTCTTTCGATTAAGTTCAAGGTTAATGATCCTGTCACGGAAATCAATCCGCTCAGAGATGCGTCGGGTAATGTTACAAATTTAATATAACGATTATGGGCGTTTGGAAAATATATCATAAAGACGGCACAATACTTAAGGATGCCAACGGAAATAATATAAACATTCGAAGTCTCGAATATTCGGATGCGTGGATGGGTGAATGTTATCTTACAGTTACGTTCAGGCATGAAACTCCTATTGTTTTTATGATGGGAGACTATATCATTTACAGGAATGAAAAGTTCGTTCTTAATTACGAACCCGGGCAAGATAAGAAAGCAAGATTTAATACTTACGGGGACGGATTTGTCTATGACAGCGTGAAATTCAATTCTCTCCAGAATGAGCTTTCTGATGCGGAATTTTTCGATGTAGTTTTGAACGACAACGAACTCCACTACACTACCCTTCCAAAATTCCAGTTCTATGTAGAAACTCTTGATGATTTGCTTGACAGAATACAGGCAAACCTTAATGAGCAGATTGGAGCTGGAAAATGGAAAATCTTCTCTCGTAACAAGGACAGATCCGAGCAGAGAGGGTGTACTGCCGATGAATGGAATGAGGCTTATGGAGAAGGAACGGACGATAATGTTATTGATTCGACGTCTATAACGGCTGACACAATGACGTGTTGGGAAGCTCTTGCTCTTGTTAATAGTAAGTGGAATGTCAACTTCATCGTAAGAGGAAGAAATGTCTATGTTGGTACAGCCGGTGTTACGACAGAGCACCTGTTTGAGTACGGCCGTGGCAACGGACTTTACGAGATTGAGCAGAACGCAGATTCATATCAGAAGGTTATCACGAGACTCAGGGCTTATGGCTCAGAGAAGAACCTTCCTTCTCACTATTATGCGGACCTCGGTGTCAAGTATGTGGCGAATATCACAAAGGTGGTTAATGCAACAACATACGTGGATCTCGACCTTGATATTGATTACATTGAGACATATTTCAAGAATCCGAGAAAGTATATTGTTTCTGGAGAAACTGGCGAGCAGTCTTCCGGTTGGGTACTTAAGGTTACATTTGATTTCAAGACAGAGATTACCGGTTATGTAACACAGAAATACAATACCAATAAGTGTAGATTATATTCGGAATTCAAGGGAACCCAGGTAGATAGCGGATATGAGGAGTCAAAGGAAAAACTTGAAGCATTCATTGCGCAGGTTAAGGCTGGAAACACGAAAATGTATATCACATCCGGCCTCGACAAGAAAACTGTTCCTTCATCCATGAAGGAATATGCAGAGAATATCCCGAACAATATGTCAATCAACAGGCTTATGCTGCCTGGATTTCCTCACGTAGCGCTGAGTGAATTTTATGATTCGCTAACGGATGAGGAGAAGAAGTACGTTAACACTACCGGGAAGCAACACAGATTCTCTACTGACCCGCATAGGCCATACATTGATTCCGTAAACATCGAACAGATAGGCCTTCATTCGGCATCGCAGTTCTTCGATACCGATGATAAGACAAATGGAATCATCGAAATCTACCCTACCATTGAAGAAATGGTTATCGGTGGTGTGCGTGTTGATGAGATTGATGAGGGTGTTGCTCCTGATGATGATGGCAGATTCAATGATAACGAAAATGTCAAGAACATTGACATCTATCTCAGTAAAGCTGTCAATTTCGATATTAACGAATTGAAGGACGATGATTTCTCAATCTCCATGAAAGATGGTATGTGTGGCGGTCGTACATTCAAGGTAGCATCCTCAACCAAGGTTGATGGGAGATGGAGGCTCACTATCGAGAGAATCAAGGATGATGCTCTTGAGCTTTGGTTCCCATACAAGGACTATCCTATCAGAAAAGGTGACCATTTCGTCCTTACTGGTATCACTCTTCCTGATTCCTATGTCAATGCTGCGTCTCTGAAGCTCCTTAAGTACGCAATCGCTCTTCTCGAAAAGAACGACTACACAAGATACGTCTATCAGCCAAAGGTGGATGAGATTTTCATGGCAAGACAGCATGACGCAGCCATGGCTGATGAAACGGGAGCAATTAAAAGTCTGCATGACACCTTGAAGGCAGGTGATCTGATGGATTTTAGAGATGACGACCTGAATATTAGCGGCACAATTACCATAGACCAGCTCAACATCAAAGAGCAGGATGGTAAAATTCCTACTTACGAGATTACTCTTAGAGAGGATAAGGAGGTTGGAACTATCCAGAAAATCCAGCAGCAGATAACATCTCTTGAGAACGGAAACGGCGGTTCAGGAGGTGGCGGTGGAATCACATTGGCTCAAGTTAAGGGACAGGTGGCTACTGAGGGAAGAAAGTTTTTCATTTCTAAGCTGTTTGATGATACGGTAAAAGGTGCTATTACTTTTGAAAAGGTACAATTATTCCTTAAAGGTCTTTTCTTTGGTCAAGGGTACGGATTTAGCGAAAGAGGTCAGGGAATAATAAAAGAACTTGTTTCTGACGGATTCAACTCTGCATCACAACAGGGTTTCGGTATCAAGCCAGACGATAATGGCAGATACTCTCTCAGTATTACAGACCTCATCGTGTGGGGAAAAGCTGTCTTTAATGAGCTGGAGATAAGGAAGGTTTCTTACGCCGGAGGCAATGTTTATCTTTCTGGTGCTGGCAGTAAACTGGTAAAGGTTGTACCAGTTGTCTATAATAGCGAGGTTGGCGAATACATCACATCTACAGACGAGGAATGCGATGGTTGGAAATGTTACATTCTCTCTGATGACGGAACAATGGCTACACAGAACTTATGGGCGGTCGGAGACCAAGCAAGAAGTCAGACATTTAATATTAAGCCTGGAGCTTACGGAAACGCATCCAACAGAGAGTACTGGAGATGTGTTGTTGCGGTTTCTTCTGAGAGTGAGTATATTGTAGATGATAATGGAGAAAACCTCTATGGTGACAAGAAATTCGACTGGGTGGTTCTTTCCAAGACTAATTGTCTGACGAATAGCGATATTCCAGCCGATGGCGATACTATTGTTCTTGATGGTCATCAGATACAAACGGGAGAAGAGAGCAATATAAGTAGAACGAATGTTCTCATGCTCGAATCATCTGGTGCAGACACCCCTCGCATCGTTGGATATAGAGGCATTACAGACTTTACTCACAAAGACAAGGACGTATTTGTAATCTCCCCAAGCAACGTGACTATATCTTCATCCGTATTCAGGTTCAAGGCTGCGAGTGGTCAGGACATCACAATCATCAACGATAGAGGTGCTTATGACTCTGCTGTTGGTTATTACTATTATGACAGGGTAAGCTACGATAATGCCTATTGGACTTTTATCTATAACGGAGATAAGCAACCTGTTAAGGGTATTACTCCTACAGAGAAAGCGGTTGATGGTACTGTATATTGGCGAAAGGATTTGTCTGGTGGTATCAAGGGTGATGACGCGGTATCTTATAGTGTTCAGTTCTCGGAAGGAACTGCTGTGATTTCAGGCGTGACAACTAAAGTTCTTGATGTCACATTTGTTAAGTCTATCGGACTGCAAATAAGAAGCGGCGGTATTAGGGATATTGATTTCAACGGAAGGTGTGTTGTCTATGTTGACGGAGTTAGGAATGGCGACATGACTAACAATCTCATGTTTGGCTATACATATCTTGATATATACAACGCTTTTGCTAATGAAATCAAGGGGAAGAAAAGCTTGTCTGTCGAGCTTCGTGACTCTGATAATAGAGTTGTCGCCTCCAATATCTTCTTCTTTGCTGAGAAGGGAGAGAAAGGAGATAAAGGCGACAAGGGTGATCAAGGTGTTAAGGGCGACCAAGGAGACAAGGGAGAACAGGGCATTAAAGGCGATAAAGGAGAAGATGGAGCAAAAGGAACAGACGGAGAGGATGCTATCTCTATCCTTGTAGAAGATGCTCCACTCATTTTTGACACAGATGACAATGGAATTGTACCTGTTAGCATATCAAAGGCTGCGAAGGTAAAGGTAATGAAGGGTAACCTGAATATCTCGAATGAATGCAGCAATATTAACTCAAGGGATGATTTGTGCGTAAATTGCAAATGTGGTGCAACACAGAAGGCTGGATATATCGAAGTATCTGTATCAGGCAGTAATATTGCAAAGAACGACGTGGTTATTGATGGTGTAAATCAAGGAAAAGTTTCTGCAACGTCAGGTTATGCGGTTATACAATTAACTTACGATGGTGTTACCTATTTTGCGCAAGTTCCTTTCTCTGCCAACGTAGCTAAGTTTACTGGAGTCGTAGCATTTGATAACAAGAGCTACAAGTCGCAATTTGAAGAAGTATCAAAAAGACTTGATGGTACTGTAACTCAAGACGAGCTGACTCAAGCAAAGTCTGAAATCGAACAAACAGCAAGGAAAATTTCCCTCTCTGTAAGCGAGAAGTCAATAGCAAGGCGCAATCTGCTTGTGGGAAGTGATTTCAGAAAACAAACCAATGACTTCATCATTTCTAATGATGCAAGAATTGAAATGAACAGTGGATATCAAGGTACAAACTGTATCAAAGTCATTGATGATACCGAAGCAGGAAATCTTCATTATGTAGGTGTGTACTGGGATGGTTCACATGGTGGAAGAAGTATCAAGATTGAAAAAGGAAAGAAATATACAATATCATGTTACTATAAGACCAATGATATTAATGCGAACTTTTATCTTGAAGCAATCTATACAGATAATCAAACAAATGCAGAGATAAAAGGTCAAGCCACATATCTTTCACCAAACGCTTTTTCGCCAAAATATAATGAATGGCAATTATTCACAACTGTCATTGACACAACAGATGCGAAAACTGATTATATTGCCTTCAACTTCTACGAATCTTGCGACGGTAATGTTGGTCGTACCGAGGCTTACATTTGTCGTCCGATGGTCGAGGAAGGCGACGTCTATAATGGCTGGACGCTATCACAAGACGATTATGACATCATCGGTGCAAACTTGATTGATAATTCAAGGACGCTTGATGCAGGTGGTAATGTCATTGAAGCGAAGGGTCAGAAGGCTCTTGTGGGTGATGCTTATGAGCTTACAGCGAGCGGTAGTAATGACTTCAATACATTCTATCGAATAAAAGGCAGTACATTCAAGCTCGGCATAGATTATACTATCAGTTTCGAGGTAAGAGGTGATGCTAAGTATATGGGCGTGTATGTCTCTTATCCTGTCACAAACACCAAGTTCACTTGCTACAAAGAACCGAAGAATGGTGCGATGATAGAAGCGACAGATGACGGAACGACTATTGGTTATGTTGCTTTGGTTGAAGCAAAAGATCTGTCTAAGCAGCAGAGGGTATGGGGACACTTCCGATTCAAGGATAGACTTCCTGAAGAACTCTACTTCCAGTTCCCGAGCAATACCGAGCAGACTGGCGTAACGAGCTGGAATGTGACCATCACGAAGCCGAAAATCGAGGTGGGTGCAGTCGTTACAGAGTACACCGAGCGCAAGAGTGACCTTGTGGATAAGGCGAGTCTGAAAAAGGCAGGAATCGAGGTAAAGAGCGATGAGGTGCTGCTGTATGGAGATAGAATTCGTGTTAATAATAACGGACAAACTGCCGCCATGTTCATTGGAGGCAAGCTTAATGCCAACTTTATTGACGCTGATAAAATCGAGGTTAAGCATCTGTGGGCGAAATCTGAGGACGGGACTACAAAGGTTGGTTATTTCGGAAACTATGAGATTGACGCGTGCAAAGTGAATGATACCTATGCTCCGCTGTTCGTTGGCGCAGATACGGCAGATAAAGCCTTATTCTATGTGTCAAAAGATGGATACATGAATGCCAAGGCTGGAAAAATTGGAAGCTTTTTAATCAGCCCTACTGGTTATACAAACTCTATAATAGCTGGAACGTGGAAAGATGCAACGAATATTGATATAAATAAATTCGGAACAAGATTAGAGTTATCTGATACTAAACTTGAATTTTTATACGGAAGCGGTTCTGCGATTGGTGGTGATGTCGTGTATTCATCAACGAATGCTCAAATCGCAATAGACCCATCAAAAGCAAGGCATGGTTTTACATCGTGTGGGCTTGATATAAGAGTTGACGTCTTTGCAGCGACAGCTTGTGGAATACATTTAGATGTTAGTGGTTTTTTGGGAGACCCTGCAATATATATCAAAAATGGAACAGTATGGGGTTTTAGACCACACATAGTCTCCGTTGGTAGTGATTATCATCTAAGGGATGACGACACTGTAGTTATGTGTACGAATTGGAATAATGATATAACTCTAACTTTGCCCGATGATCCTCAACACGGTCAGTATTATGTTGTAATACACAGAGGTCGAAATATAACATTTAAGAGTAATGCTGACAAGATAATGACAAAGAATAATCCTTCTGGTGTATCGTCATTTGGTGACAGTACATTTTATCAGATAAACTGGATATTTTACGATGGAGAACAATGGATATTAATTTATAAAACATAAGAAAATATGAAATTGAATTTGGACGAAGTGATGGTACAGTTGTCGCTCGATAGTGACAAGAAAGTACCGATGGCATTACGTAAGGAAATAGCGAATGCTATCTATCAGACAGGTAGGAATGGTCTTGCCGATGTGGCTCTCTCTACCAAAATGTGGAACGGAGATAAAGATACTGATTATAGCGACGACGAGGTGAATTCCATTAAAGAGTTCGTTGAGAAGTCATTTGTTCCTGCTGTCATTGTGGCGGTTCAAAAAGTAATCGAAGAATCAAAATCATAAGCTTATGAAAAAGATAGTAAAAGGTAACGACTTCACGCTGCGAATCCCTGTGGCGAAGATGGTAGAGGGACAACCACAGGCTTTCCCTCTACCAGCCTGTACGGACGTGGTGATACAGGTGTGCAATCAGTTCAAGCGCATACCTCTTGCGTTTGAGATTGATGTAAAAGAGGATAATGTACTCCTTGCGAGAGTTGAGGGCGACAAGGTTAGCCTCGGCACTTATGCTATCGAGGTGAAGGGTAAGATATTCGGCAACGACTGGCGAAGCAACGAATACCCTCAGTTTGCTATCGTGTCAAACAACGCCGATGCCGACACCGAGTTTGGAACAACTGATGAGGGCGATAATAGCGTGGAGATGGATACCGCTATGGTAATCCTGCCTCCTACCGTGGAATTGTCAGACCTCATTAATAAGGCTAACGAGACTCTGAAAAACAACAAGGAGACAAACGGTACCATCAATACTAACGAGGAAGCACGTAAGGAAGCTGAGACTCTGAGGAAGACTGCCGAACAAGGACGTGTGTCTGCTGAGGAGGCAAGGGTGTCTGCTGAAGGTGATAGAACAAGAGCCGAAGAAAACCGTATTTCAGTGGAAGCTGAGCGTGTAAAGGCAGAGCAGGCTCGCGTAGAAAACGAGATTACCCGACAGACAAATGAGCTTACACGCAAGGGTGATGAGACGAAGCGTATAGCTGCTGAGTCTGAACGAGTAAAAGTAGAAAAGGCTCGTACCGATGCAGAAAGCAGCCGTGCTGTTGCAGAAACAGAGCGAGTAGACGCAGAAGCACAGAGAGTGAGTGCTGAGGGCGAGAGAGTAAAAGCTGAGACTGGTCGTGCGTCGGCAGAAGCTGAACGAGTAAAGGCTGATAAGAAGCGCCAGTCTGATACCGATACCGCTATCAAGCGCCTCGATGATCATCGCACGGAGTTTGATAATGCGGAAGAAGCTCGTGTAAATGCTGAAAGTGGTCGTGTCGAAGCAGAGAAAAACAGACAGTCTGATTTTTCCGCCGCTAAGACTAAATGCGAGCAAGCAGCAAAGGTTGCGAATGACGCTGCAACCGCTGCTGTGGGTGCTGAAAAGGTCAACGCAGAACTGGATGGAAATGTGCTTACCGTTACTAATAGAAATGGTGAACAGAAGTCAGTAAATCTTACCGATACTGACGAGCATGTGACAGTCAACTGTACTACCACGATGGATGGTGTAAGTATGGAAGGCTTGGTTATTAACGTCTATGTTAATAATGGTACAGACCCTCATCAGTACACTACAGATGCGAATGGACAGGCTGAGTTTACTATCGCCAAGGGCGCAACCTATAAAGTTGTGTTCCCGTACGTCCCAAAATGCAACATCATAGACCCTGTACAGCATATAGCAAGTGTAGGTAACAGAATTATTGATGCGAACTATATCGCCGAAACTGAAAAGGTGGAACGGTTAACTATCAGAATGTCTAAGGCTGACGAAAGCGGAAATGTCACTCCATGGGAAGGTGGTAAAGCGTATGTTACCATAGCTGGAAAGAGAACAGAATATGCTATGGATGCCGATGGTAAGGCTATCGTTGAAATAAAGAATGGAACATCATACACGGTAAGCGTTGACAAGATTGACGGAATGTACGAGCAGTATGACCGCTACTCTATCACAAGAACTGCTATTGCGGATAGCTATCGTTTCAGCTTCGTCTACCGTCCTTACGAGAGTGGTATTTGGCTCATTGATGACAACAATAAGCAATGGTCTTATGATGACTGGGAGGCAAGCGGAAATGATAATAGCAAGCTGATGTTTGTACGTATTGCTACGCTTGCGACGCAACGCTATAAAGGAGACATACTTATCAGTATTGACAAGATGGCGGACTTCTCCAAGATAGCTATAAGTAAGCAATGGTGTAATCAGAACGTAGAGTTCAAGAACATACCTATCAATGGTCTAGACAATAATAACATGAACTGGTCTCGCTTCGTGTATAACGGATTGTTGGCTACACAGACCATTATAGCAGAAGGTGACGAACGAGGGCTGACTACGGCGGCTGCTGATTATTGCTATAGTTCTACGATTACAAATGGAGATAAGCTTTATCAGGGCTATCTGCCGACAGCTTACCAATGGGAGCTAACCTGGCAGAATATTGATATCGTGATAGACGCTATCAATAAGAAGTACCCAGACCTCAATGTCAACAAGACAGCATTCGGTGGCAATAAGTGGACTTCTACCCAGAGCAACGCCGCCAGCAGCTACTACTTCGATACGGCTGTCAACGGCAACTTCAAGACGGGCAGTTTTATGGCGTTTCCGTTCTACGATTGTCTCTCCGACTCTCCATCTCTCTTATCTCTCCAAGATGAGCAGGATGAAAGTTTGGCGCAGGCAGTGTGATAAGCGATTTAACCATGCCACCTTCGGGCGGCTTTAATAGAAAATATATTTAAAATATGGCATACTCGGAGGATTTGTACATATACAAAGAAACCCGAAAACTCTGCAAGTTATTGCTGGATTATAGCAAGAACGTCTCGAAAATCATCAGGTTCGGGCAGTACAGTAAAGCTATCGACAAGGCTTTTGCAGCTCTCGACCTTGTAAGGCGCATCAATAGCAGCTTCGATGGAAGAGAGGAAAATTTGCGGGATTTCATCTTACTCTTGTCTGAGGTCAGAAGCAGAATCACCCTCTTCGCTGAATCGCAATATCTTAGCGTTAAACAAGCGACAAATCTCACCTTTCAAATCGAAAAGGTAATGAGAGACGGGTACGGCTGGCTGAAGAGCGAGAGAAGGCGCAAAGGTGAGAACTAAGAAGATACATCGACTTAGTAGAGCCGTCACCATAGTGACAAGGAGCATCCGCTTTCAGTCGCCTCGGAAGAGGTGAAGAAGCTAAGAATAAGATAGAGATGCTGAGAACCCAGAACAACGCCGCCAACAGCTACTACTTCACTACGGCTGTCAACAACAACAACAAGACGAACAGTTATATGGCGATTCCGTTCTACGATTACCACATGATGACGATTATCCTTCGGGTATGCCCATTAATATACAAAAACGATGAAAGAATACATCCCTATTGAGTTGATAGATGAAGCTTATAGGGATTGCTGCAAGCATAAGGGAGGAACAGAAGGTTGTCTTGAATACAAGATGAATTACCTTCTCAACAACTTGCAGCTATACAACGAGCTGAACTCCATGACCTACGAGATAGGTAAGAGCAAGGCTTTCTGTGTGACAAGACCGAAACTGAGAGAAGTATTCTGTGCGCAGTTTCGAGATAGAATCGTACATCATATCCTTGCCATCAAGTTCCTGTCAATATTGGAGGGAGAAATGATAGAGGACGCTTACGCTTGCCGAAAAGGGAAGGGAACTGACTACGGTATCGACCATATCAGGCAACAGATGGAGCGAGTGAGCGATAACTACACCAAGGAAACATGGATATTAAAGTGCGACCTTCAAGGCTTCTTTATGAGTATTAATAGACAGATGTTGTATGATATTGTAGAGAAGGTTATAAGGGAGAAATATCACGGCGATGATGTTGATTTCTGGCTGTGGCTGTGGAAGAAGGTAATTATGAACGACCCGAGCAAGAATTGTGTAAAGGTTGGTGATTTGAGTCTATGGGATAGACTTCCTGCCAACAAGTCGCTATTTACCTGTGGAGAAGGTAAAGGTCTTCCAATCGGCAACCTTCCAAGCCAGATACTCGCTAATTTGCTTATGTCTGCGTTCGATAAATGGATATTGAGTCGTATCGGTAAGAGTGGGGGCTATGGCAGATATGTGGATGATTTCGTTGTTATCAGCAGGGATAAAGGATTATTACTCGAAATACTCCATGACTCTCGTAACTTCCTTTTTGATAAACTGCAACTTACCTTGCACCCCGATAAAGTCTATCTTCAGGAAGTAAAGAAGGGAGTGAAGTTTACGGGTGCAGTAATTAAACCAGGAAGAGTGTATGCTGGTAATACTACGATTCAGCATCTTTTCGATGTTATCGAGAAATGGAATAGCATAGAAAATCCATCGAAGGAACAGACAGAAAAGTTCGTGATTCAGCTAAACTCCTTATTCGGACATCTGGTACATCGTTATAGCTACGGAATAAGATGGCGAGCGTGGAAGGAGATGAGTTATAAAGATAAAATATATTGCGTAAATATGAAAAAGATTGTTGAATTTAAAAAAGAATAAGCTATGAAAGTAAATTTTGTAAAGACATTTATTCCTGTAAAGGATTTTGTCAAGATTGAAAAAGTTGGTAATAAGATTCTCGTCCGTTTTGATGCAGTTATGGATACGTCAATGAACGCATACTCTTGCGTTGAAGGTTCGGTACTGACATCTGAATACAACGAGCAGGAACTACAGAGAGAGTATGAAGCATGGAAACAGAAATGGTCAGAACGAGCATTGGAACTTGCAAAAAAGGCTAAGATTGCAGAGATAACGGACTATGACACCTCGGACAAGGTTAACGGCTTTATACTGAACGGACTGCTGGTTTGGCTCGATAAAGCGACAAGAGTCGGATTAATGAACTCCACTACTATTGCCAAGGCGGCAGGACAGAAGACAACGACCCTGTGGCTTGGAGGCGTGAAGCTGGCGGTGGACTGCGACAAGGCTATTCAGCTACTCTCAGCATTAGAGATGTATGCCCTGGAGTGCTTCAATGTCACGGCAAGCCACAAGGCAGCTGTGAGCGAGCTGACGACCATCGAGGAGGTGGAAGCCTATGACTATAAGTCAGGCTATCCGAAGATGCTTGAGATGAGTGTGTAGCACCATTTTGCTGATGTCAACAAAATGGTGTCAACGTGTAACTAATTAAATTTCTAAAGATTATGTATGTATTAAGTATTATTTCTTTTCTCCTACTTGGAGGATTTCTACTTCTCGCAGCCATGAGGTTTGGCGTTCCTTCGATGGTAAGCGATGTATATTATCAGCTACAGGGATGTACTGGTAGTGAGGTAATTGGTGATAAGCGAAAGCATAATTACGGAAGTGTATTTACGCTGGTCATGTTTGCGAGTGCGATATTGATGCTTATTTCCCTACTTGACTCAGAAAAGGGAATTCAGTTTTTTGCCTTTTTAGGGTGTGCGGGGTTAATGCTTGTAGGATTTGCTCCTAATTACCTTGATAAAGATGACTATATCGTGCATAAGACGGCAGCTATTATTGCGGCTATAGGAGGTGTTGGCTGGTGCGCAAGCGTAAACCTTATTCCTACCCTGTTATTAGCTATTACGGTACTCGTCATCTATTTTCCTCCAGCCAAAAAGCCAAAGACTGTAGGTTATTACTGGGCAGAGGTAGCTGGATTTCTTGATATGTACTTAACTTACTGGATATTCGCATCATGAAGAATGTGCTAAAATTTAACAAGCGAGACTGGATTGGTCTTGCTTGTTGGCTGCTTATCAGCATATTGATAGGTCTGCTTGCTTTGCCTGTAATGATAGGCAGAGAGATATGCCAATACAAACATTATCATTTGGCAAAGTTTGAGTGGGAAGATATTGTGAGGTATTCCGTAGTGATTGTACTCGGTAGTATTATTAATTACTTAATTTTAGATTCATTATTATGAGACAGATAAAAAGAATTTTCGTTCATTGTACCGCTTCTTCTCAGAAGTGGGGAGTTAAGGAACTGTTGGAAGAGTTTAAGGCGAAGGGTTGGAGAAATCCAGGCTATCACAAGGTGGTAACGGAAGATGGAGTTGTGCATCAGTTATTAGACATTAGTAAGGTTAGTAACGGCGTGCATGGCTACAACTCTACTGCTATCAATATTGCATACGTAGGTGGAATTGATAGCAAAGGTAAGCCTATCGACAACAGAACGGAGGCTCAGAAGGTAGCTTTAAGGTCGTTGCTTGTAGAGTTGCATCGCCAATACCCTCACGCAACCATCATGGGGCACAGGGATATTTGGGGCACAGATAGCAAGAAGTGGAAGAAATGGTGTCCTTGTTTCGATGCAAAATCGGAATATAAGGATATAGAATAAAAGATGGCTCATCAAACACTGATATACGAATAATTTGCTTACAGATTGTTACTTTTAGCAATGTTTAACTTTAAAATTTTACACAAAATGAATTGATTTGAGCAAAAAATTGTAATTTTGTCAAGAACATTAACTATAGACAAAAGGAGGTTTTTCATGACACAAGAACAAGAAGCCGAAGTCCAACGGCTGATAAAGGACATTGATGTGACGGAATTGATGGGGATGCTCATGAAGCATGGTAACCGATATTCCAGAAGAATACTGAAATTCTTCAGATGGTTCTGCAAGTATGTTCCAATAAGCCTCATGCTTTTCCACGCATACGGAATGTGGGATTTTAGTCAGCATCCAAGGGAAATGTTCATAACAAACAATGAGAATTTTCCCTGCTATTTATTCATCTACTTTATGGTATATGTTCTACCTATGGTTCTTATACTGGCAAGCCGATTTTTCTTCCTATATTGGAGATACCGCATTCCATTCTTCTACTTTGCAAGCATCAATGCGGCTCACATCGTGGAGTGGAGCTGGTACACTACAAATGACATGATAGATTCCTGCTTTACGATTATGGTAGTAACAGCAATGTTTTATATATACGGATTTTTTGACATGTTTATAAGTCGAACCAAGTTAGGACGTAAAATCTGTGCATAATATGGGAAAGATACTAAATTATAAGATACTCGGAACAGCTTTAAAGTCGCTGAGTGATGCTTGCTTTAAAGCTGACGAGCAACAGAAGAACGGAGAAAAAATCACCGCATGCGGAATGAGCGATGATGATTTGGATAGACTATGTGACATCATCCCTGATATGCTCAATCCGATGTTGAGCACAGAGGAAGTAAAGGAAAAGTTGCACGTTTCTGATGCCACTTTGAACAGAATGGTCGCTAGAGGCGATATTCCGAATGGCGAGTGTAAGAAACGAGGGCATACGAGATATTGGAAGAAGTGGGATATTCTTCACTTCATTAAGAGTAAGAGAAAATCATAACGTATAAGCCCTATCGCATCACGGATAAGCGAGCATATATGAGTATGGATTATATGTTTTGTACTTTGATTATAGTAGCGATAATGGTAATCGTTAATAGTGCGTTCATTACTTATTTGTATCTTTCCTATGAATATAAGAAGGTCGATAAGTACTTCTTGACTTGGATAACAATGTCAACTATGATATTGATAATGTGGTTCGGGGAAGGATTGTATCTGTATCTAACAAATTAATGACGAAAAATTTGGTGGTTTCGGAATTATTGCTTATCTTTGCAATATTTTATCGAGCTTCACTTTTCCGAGTAGGAATGTGATATTTCCCCTATACTATTGGCGTGGTATAGGGGATTTTTTGTTTTTGTCGCTACTATATTTGCGTTTGATATTACCTACTATCACCTTAAATCACTGATAATCAACCACTAAAAGAAAGTTTGATAGAGTTATATTTGCTCTCCCCTATTCTTTGTACCTTTGCATCCGTAATCGATTACATAGTGTTAGTTAATATTAAGGATTTCAAAAGATTGTATTATGGAAATGACAGATGCAAAGGTCGTAGAGAAGAAAATCTACGAAGAGGGAAAGAAGCACGATGATTATGCTTCTAAGGCAACAGGTAATGCTGGCTTGACACTGGGTAAACAAAAATAATGCTCAGTATAAACTCTCTTAATTGCTGGGAACTCCTTGAGAAACAGGACAATCAGCAGCCAAGATTGTGCGTTCTTTGAAATATTTTTTGTAACTTTGCAGTATGGTAAAAGGTATAATTTATAGGTACGAATCCCCATCGGGAAAGTCCTATGTAGGTCAGACAACAGATGAGAAACATAGAAGAAGATGTTTTTTCAATAACTGTTGCTACAGCGGTACTCGCTTTGATAATGCTATACGCAAATATGGAGTACATAATTTTAAGTACGAAGTGCTTTTCTCGGATGATTTTGATTCTAAAGAGGATGCTATTCCCGTTCTTAATGAAAAAGAATCGTATTTCATAAAGAAGTATGATTCTTACAGAAATGGGTATAATATGACTTTAGGCGGAGAAGGTGTTAGGGGTCATACATTAGAAGGAAAATCTAAAGAAAATATGATAAATCACCTCAAAGATTACTATAAAAGTCATAGCAATCCTTTTAAAGGAAAAAAGCATTCAGAAGACATGAGGGCTTACCTTAGTGAGTTAGCCAAGAATAGAACTGGAGAGAGAGCACCTATGTATGGTAAACATCTATCCGATAAGCAAAAAGCTATACTGAGTAAGTGTGCCAAAGAAAGAAAAGGAAGCAAAAATCCTTTTTTCAACAAAAAGCATACGAATAAAGCTAAAAATGCTATATCTACAGCAAATAGTAAGCCTGTTTTGCAGATAGATGCGGCAAGTGGAGAAGTTTTGAAAAGGTTTAATTCCGCTTTAGAAGCTGGAGAAAGTCTAGGTAATTCAAAATTAAACTCCGAAATTGTAAAGGTATGTAGAGGTTATGTATCTCCATCTGGTAGGCATTACATTACATGCAAAGGTTACAAATGGAAATATGCACAATAAGGTTCAACGACTATCCCGAAAGGGAGTACACTCAAGCGAGTGGAAATGGAGAGTATCTCGTGAGAGATAAAGATATAGTCTTATCTGTATGGTAACATACAGCAGTTCATTAGAGAACGGGTAAGGTGGTTGCGTACCTTATCGAAAGTTAGTGATTATTGGTACAGCACTCGGTGCTGGTGCTTGGTTGCTTGGCGGTAACAACCGCAGCGTGTTTGGCTCACTCGGTGGCAGCAATATGCCTGAGAACGTGAACATCAACGCCTATGGAGCTAACGCAAGTTCCAATCAGCCAACCGCCTTGCAGGTAATGGAGAAGGAATGCGATGATGAGGTGAAGTTGCTTACCTACATGTTCGGTATGAAGCTCGACACAGCTAACAAGTTCTACGCTATGCGCGAGACCGACATCGCAGAGAAGTTCTCTATGTATAAGGGTGCTAACGATGCTATCAACGCTGAGAACCGCCGTGCAATGGAGGCTGAGTTCGGTCTTTACAAGTCTCAGATTGATGCGGACTTCGGTCTGTACAAGAATCAGAGAGACCAGTATGACGCACTACAGGCTAAGTATAGCGACCTCGACAAGAAGGTAGCCGTGATGGAAGCCCTCACTCCTTACAAGGAGAAGCTGATGATGGCTTACGTGAACGAGAAGTGTTGCCGCAAGATAGATGGTCAGTTGGTACTTCCATCTACGCCAGTAGTTTCGGGCTACGGCAGCTATTGCTGTAACAGCACTGCTCCTTCCACTCCCACTACAGGAGCGTAACAGAGCAGTAAGGAAGTCGGTTAGACGGACTAAGAAGAAATGAGTTGGTGAGGGGTGTTTGCCCTCGTGGTGGATACCCTCTCACCTCTCTATAATATATCACCAACTTTAAGATATTGATTATGATGAATTTCGGAAACAGCCCTTTGCTTGATATGGGCACAGGTCAGCAACAGCCGCAGATGATGGATGCGGAGCTACAGAAGATGTATGAGGCAATACAGCAGAAGCGAGCATCTATCAATATGCAAGCGCAGCAGTCACCCACACCACTCTGGGATGAGATTGATAAGATTGAGGACAATCTTACAGGCGCACAACGTCAGTACTTGATGCAGAATCAGGAGTACGTCAATAGCTTGCAATATGTGTCTAAGCTGGTTCAAGACGAGGAATTGCGCATCATACGCCCTCGCATTGAGAGTACTCAGCAAGGACAGGAAGCATTGAAGAAACATTTGTCTTTGATGCAGCGTTTGAGAAAAGAAGTAGCGCAAGCAGAGGAACATAAATCTGCTATGCTCAACGATTATATGACTAATCATAGCGATAAGACTTGGCAAGAATATCTCGCTTGGTACAACAAAACAAAGAAAGGAGAAACTAAGAAATGAACGTAACAGAACTTAAAGAGAAACTGCTTACATCGCTTGATTTGTGGGCAGACGCAAGAATAAGTGATATGGTGAAGGAGAACCCTGCATTGGCTATCCCTTCAGTATATATGAAGCGAGCATCGCACAACATCATCGCAAAGAATAAAGATAGTTGGGGCAAGAGTATTGACAACGCTACCCTATTCATTGCAGATGAAAACGGGAACATAGATGCTGATACCATATTTACAGACCTTATGCAGATGTTGGAAAGTATCAGTAATTATGAGTTCGACCTTGGTTTCGTTAAGGGTCGTATTGATGACGGCATTTTGACTATTGACTTGCCAGACAACATCATAACGAACATACTCTTCGGAAGCAAGAAAAGTATCAGCTTTACCAAAACAGATTTTGACGAATTGAAAAGTTTAATAACTGCCGAATAGCAGTAAAACATAAGATAATATGGAAGCAAAAGACATTATGAGCAAGTTTGATGAGCTGTATGGAATGATGTCATCATCAACCAACGTAAAGTATATGCACGTGTTCGGTAATACGATGCGCTGCATGATGAAGGATATGGCTGCGAAGCACCCAGAGTTGGCGCAGGAATATTTAGAGAAGTTGTGCGCTATCAAGTGGAAGAACTACCTTACTAAGAAGGAGGCTTCTGAGATTGTAAACGGTATGAATCCATCTGCAACTTGGGATATGCAGACCTGGCTCAATGCAATGACCGGTCTTGGGATTGCAACAGAAGAGAAGCCTTACTACAACGACTATGCCCTTTATGTTGCAATGAACCAGGTGGTAAGTGACCACGGTTGTACTGTCGCTAAGATTCTTAGCAAAGGCAGTGTGAAGGACATTGATCCTGAACATTTGGTCAAATATGCTCACGAACTTGCGCTTGATTTGCTGAAAGACAAGGATGGCGTGTACGATATCAGAGAGTATTTCTTGAAGTAGCACTAATATATACACGGTTATGAAAAAGGTGTTTGAAAATATTCTATCTTGCAATGATACGCAGGTTATTAAGAACTGCGTCGCAATTATGGCCGACTGTTGTGAAGTTGGGATGAACGACAGTGTGATGCTTGATATGATGAAGCAAGTCAAGGGAGAGGTTGGCGCGTGTCATTTTGATGAAGAAATGGCAGACATGCATCTTTGTCTCATAGACCAGCTTCACACTAAAGATGTAGCCAAGGACTATTGGCATGAGGTCAAGAACGACAACATCAATCTCGAAGACTGGTGCGTTCTTTGGGGTGAAATGGTAAAACGCAACGACGCAAAGATCAAGAAGTGGTTCCCAAAAATCAACACGCTCGACTACGAGCGAAAGATTTTCGACGAATGCGTTTCTTTCCTGGAAAACGGAGGAACGCCATATTATGATCTGAATATCTGATTTTTTCGTTATTCTGAATGAAGTTTCGGTTTTTTTTGCTATCTTTGCATCAAAAGACAGAAACTTTATTTTTATTTATTATTCAGGATAACGAAAATGACAGAAAGATTAAGAGAATTATTAGTATGGGTCGTGATGGCGGTCGTAGCCTACTTAAAGCCTATTGATGGAGAATTGAAGACATTGGCTTTGATTTTCTTTCTCAACTTTGTGTTTGGATACCTTAGCGGTATGATAGCTAAAGGTGAGAAATTTGAACTCAAGAAGGCTCTTATTTGCGTAGGTCACGCAACGATATACTTCGTCCTATGTGCAGCCGTATATACCATTGGTAGGTGGAAGGGGCAAATGGATGGAGCTATTCAGTGTGTGTCTATGATTACCTACGTTGTGATTTACTTCTACGGCATGAATATCACCCAGAAGATGATGGAGATATTCAAGAAGGGCACACCACCATGGATGGTAGCGAACTTCATACATTATTGCCTTGGACTATACTTCTTGGAGAGAATACCTTTCCTGGCATCATTTTTTAACTCGTACAAACAACAGAAAGGGAATCAATCATGTTAATTACAATAGATAGGGCTTGGAAAAAAGATGGCTATACTATTAGTCGTCTGTACGTGAATGGCAAATTGTTCGGATGCAATACTCTTGAAGATACAGACAGAGGATTGCAACAAGATATGTCAATAGATGAAATCAAGAAGAAGAAGGTGTATGGGCAGACTGCAATACCAAGCGGCAGTTATAAATGCGTATATACCTACTCTAACAGATTCAAGAAGATGTTGCCATTACTTCTGAACGTCAAAGGATTTGATGGAATACGCATACATAGCGGTAACTCTGCAAAAGACACGCTTGGTTGTATTATTGTTGGATTAAACAATAAGAAAGGTTGGGTAAGCGATTCCCGATTCTGGACAAACAAGCTTATTCAGACAATGAAGATTGCTTGGGATAAAAAGGAAAAAGTAACGATTGTAATTCAGTAGCTTATGAAACTAATTGATAAGATAACAAGAGTTGTAATTGCTATTGCAGTAGCAATGCTGATTCTATCAATGTTCTGTAGATGTAAGGCGAAAGAGCGAGTGATAGAAAAACAGACATACATCACTGATAAACGTAACGAGGCTAAGTGGGATTCACTCTTTAACGCAAGGCTTATTAAGGAACTGGAATCATATAAAGTATCTCACAAGGAATCGGTGAAGTCTACAACGAAAGAGAAGACTCATATAAGGGATAGTACAGCTTCGAAATACGATGCGAACGGAAACAAAGTCGGCGAAGACAGATTTCACTACGAATTTCACGAGATATCACAGGAAGATGTACAGATACTGAGAGATAGTATTTCGAGCCTTAAGGAATACAAGGATAGTGCTGCGATATATCATAGCAAGTGTGACTCATTAATCTCAGTGATAAGTAAAATATCGAAAGATAAAGTATATGTCGAGAAGCAACTATCAAGGACTGACAGGGCATTTTTGAATATAGGTAAGATTGCATCAGTTTGTCTTTTCATAGGCGTTCTCGCATTTTTAGGTTGGATATACTGGAAGTTAAAGCTACATTAAACGTTCTTAGTTTTTTCTAATGTTTTTATTTGGTTATTAGTTGTTTATAAACAAAAAGGGGTGACCGTACGCAAAGTGTAGCCACCCCTTGAACATATAACATGATCAGCGCAGAAGTTATTCGTCAGCCTGGATAAAAGAGATTCCATACTTTTCAGTATAGTAATTCTCGTTTTTCACACGTCTTGTTTGCGAATCGTAATATAATACAGTTTTGTCAACAGTTTCATAGAAATAACCATACTTTTGCCTAAGATGATACATTGCATTTTGTATGCGCTTTGGAGTGATACGAACTTTATATTTCGTATTTTGTTTTAGACCACTTCTTACACGCCACGATTCCATCTTTCTTGTATGAGTAATCTTCTTGCTCAATTTAGAATAGTCGTATGATTTTCTACCAGAAGACCTCCGTTGTCTTACGTATTCATCTATTCTTTTCTGTGTTTCTTCGGTGTGCCTAAGATGATTCTTTGCAGCACACCGAATTATAGTAGTCTTGGCAAATCCTGTAATCTCTGCTATTTCTCTTGAAGACATCATGGGATATAACTCAATTACTTTCTCTGTAAGACCTTTTACTTTAGAGTACCATACCATAAACTAACGGTTATCACCGCTACCATGCAACTTCCCTCTTAACTGGCGAGAGTGAAGTTTGTCGTAGTTCATTTTTCCTATATCACTAAGTTTGAATCCAATATCGTGAGAAAGTGTTGCACAATACCATAGTACATCACCAATCTCTTTGGCAATTTCCAACTTTTTTCATCTGTAAAAACAGAATCGTTATCACGCAACACTTTCTTAACCTTATCGGAAACTTCACCGGCTTCACCTGTAAGTCCCAATGTAGGATAAATGATAGGGTTAGGATAAATAGCAGTCTCCATAGCTAACTGCTGATACTCGTCTAATGTTAAATTGTTATTTTCCATTTTAATATTTAAAGTTTAAAATTCATGTTCATCACATACTTGGTCGCAAGATGATTCGTGCTGATTATTACAACACCATCCTACGCCGTAAGCGTCTTCGCTGTCAAACCAATGACAGTTACCGCAACATCTTTCTTCTTTATTCATGCGCTACTTGAATTTAATGATAAAAAACTCATGATCCAACCACTTACTTGGGCAAAGACCTTTCTTCGGTTTCCCGATGGTGATACTCTCAATCTCCTTCTCAACGGACGGCTTATTACCTTTCGGATAGCCTTTAACGAAGAGAACGTGGGTATAAGGACGATACAGCACCTCTCCATAATGTGTTTCTGCTGCCACATCATAGGGAACTTCGCAATTGGTGGTTAAACGCTTTATCCAATGCGGCTTAATTTCCCTGTATTCTTCCATCTTCTCAGCAGATACAATCATCGAATACCACGGTTCTGCAAGATGCACTGTCAAAACTTTCTTTTCCATACGCTATTTCTTTTTATCTAACCACTCCATTATATGACGGTAGGCATCATCTTTGTAAACTCTTAATGATACATCGAAATTGCCATCCTTAAAATACTCCGATAAATCGCTTCTCCAATAACCATCTACTAAATTAAATCGAATTACACTTGCCGTTTCTTCGATACAACGCTTGATGAGCCTCTGCTGCTCTACGTTCTTTTTGTAATGAAAGAGCGAATATGATACCTGTTTGAACCATCTACACCACTTTGAAGGTAACTTCTTTACTTCTATATTTTTAGGAAGTTCCTCTCTTTTTGTGTGCATATCAATGAGCTTATTATACTCTTCTACACTAATTGTTATTTGTCTTTCCATACGCTACTTCTTTTTAATTACATAAGTTGTATCATTATTATCAACTACATAGATACCCAAGGTGTATAAATGGCAAGGGCAATCTGGGTCGTGAACAATATTACGATACTTAGAACCACTCCATTCCAAGTAGTGGTGTCCTTTGTAAAACCATTCGTCAGTTGGAGCTATCAATGACTCTCTCACTTTCTTCTTTTGTTCTTCGCTACAAGATACAAGCGAAAGAACAGATAGTACTATAAAAATAATCTTCTTCATACGCTATTTCTCTAACCTTTTCTTGAATGTCGCAAGTATATAGATTGAACCGCAACAAGGTATCGTAGATGCTGTTATCAATGCAGATGGTGGTATTAGGTTATATTGTACTAATTCCCAACCATCATGTCCGTATTGATTAAATTTATCAGATAGAATCTTGTTCATCTCATCAGCTTTCTTGATAACTATTGAAGTTACCATATACTCATACTTCTTCATTTCTCACCTTCCTTTCTATCGAATTTATTGCTAACAATAGACCATTCAGAACAGTGATTTATAGCTGTAAAAGAAAAATTAATATTCCCTGTAACATCTGAACATTTAAAGCCACATAAAGAATCATCCCATTTTACTGTGGCTACACTTACAAAGTGTGGGCTACGTATAATATCACCTTCCCAAATCTCATTGCCTTCACAATCTGTCAGTCCTGTGTACTGACAGACGGTAGAAGGGTCAACTCTATGCACTATTGGTACATCAGGAAACTCGTCACTTGGGTAACTTATGCCAACATAACTTGTGCTGTGTACCAAGTCGCCTTTTACCCATTCTCCGTTGTCAAGACGCTTAGCCTTGAACTTGATGCTTTCTATTTTCATAAGCTATAATTCTTCTTTTTCAAATTCACTTTTCGGAACTCTGTAAGATGTACTATGCCATTCACACTCATCATCTTTACCTATAACATATTTGGCAAGCGTATCTCTCAATGCCTTATAAGCTAAAGTGTTGTGACGAATCTGAATACGTATAAAGTTCTCATTATCACACATTGTAAGTGGTGATTGATTATTCATATACACCTTGCCTTTCTTGCCAAGGTTACTTCCGTTGTAACGTTGGTAGAAATATCCACTATCCTTATGCTTGATCCTGTAAGGTTTAACCATAATTAGTCCTTTCTTCTACGATTTTTCAAATGCAATGCTAAAGCGCAAAACGACAACAATAGCACTAATAATTGTCCTGCTTCCATATTACTTTTCCTCCACTATTTTTTGTAATCTAACCTTCATACGCTACTTATATAAAATTGTTACTCTTCTACTTTTATCTACCTTCAATATAGCTTCTTTTGCTTTATCGATAGAAGAAAACAAATACTCTGGACAAAGGTTATATGCACCATAATCCCAATAATGGATAAGTCCAAATAACAATGAATGTCTCTTATCTACACGATAAGCAAGGATTGGATTATCCTGAGAATCGTAATGTATGCCTTTAACAGCCTTGCTTTTACGATACATATCTACTATTCTATATGTTGCCATAACTATTCTTCTTTAAGTTCTACTGGCTCATCGCTCCAAGACAAGTCCTTTCCAATAAGTCTCTTGATAGAGCCTTTGGGAAGATTGAGATAACTACAATATTTATCATCTATCCAATAACTGTCTCTTATACACATCTGACGCTGCCGACGACTCCTTACGTGTAGAT
>ENA-OYZQ01000074-OYZQ01000074.1-human-gut-metagenome-genome-assembly--contig:-NODE-74-length-32665-cov-18.736921_pt1 | contig 32665 bp, 27 predicted proteins | sample MGYA00244076_ERZ653476 | MGnify/ENA primary metagenome ERZ653476 (study PRJEB26926, sample SAMN06164996) | human gut metagenome | biome: ENVO:00009003; feature: ENVO:2100002; material: ENVO:00002003... | reverse complement strand
TAGTACCCAAGGCACGTGTGCTTATAGGGAAGGACTGAATCGTGCAGTGCAATAGTAATTGAATGTTACCTTATGAGACTCCTCGTCAGATGTCCGAAAGGAACTCTCTATCCAAGACGATAGGACGGAATCCGACAATAGGATAGAAGTGACGCTACTCATAGGGATAACTGAAATCAACTTGCCACACATCGCAAGATGAGAAAGCACGAAACCGCCGTATGCGGAACCGCACGTACGGTGGTGTGGGAGGTCGGTAAATGTGAAAATAGGAGGCATCGCATAGGTATATCCCCTGCCAGGTTCCGAGGTTCAGTCTGCCGTTTGTGATAGGAATCGTCAGTGAAACTCCTACCATACTTGATTTGGCGTGGGCTGACATATCCGTTGGACCTTCATCTTGGTGCAGGTATCTCGGATCTCCATCTGGCACCAATCTCTCAAAGATTCCCTTCAGGTCGTATCGCACATCTGGATCGAAATTCTCGTTAAGTGACAATCCACAACTTGTGTGTCTGACGAAAAGATTTAGTATTCCTGTCTTTGGCAGTGCGGGTAATTGACGGAGTACTTCATTCGTTACGAGGTGAAAACCGCGAGGAAAAGGTCGCAATGAAAATTCAACTTGTTGTATCATATTTTTTTTGTTTATATTCTTATAATTCCTTTTTCAGCCATTCACCAAAGAACTTATCGTACAATTCGTAGGTTCCATCTGTTTCTGTAACAAAATCTTTCTCCAATAATCCTTTGATGCCACCTTGTACAAAACTGGCGGAAGGAAGATTGTGCTTCTTGATGAATGACGACGACATGATATTTTGAGCCTTGCCAGCGTTGCAGATGGCAAAGAGAAGTTCCTTTTGCTTAGCTGGCAATTGAAAGAGAAGGGCTTCGTATGCAAAAGCACTCTCATCTATAATCGAGTTGAGCGCCAGTTCCATTATCTTGCCATCAGCCTTTTCCGTCATCTTGCCATCAGCTATTTCCGTAAGTGAGAAAATCTTATTGAGCATTCTCTGAAGATACCAGGTGATGCCGTCAAAACGGTCGTATATCTGATAAATGGTTTCTCGTATGATACGCTTCTGTCTTTCCTCAAAAAGGCGAGTAGCGAAGTCGGCATATACCTCTCTATCAATAGCTTTCAGAGTTTTAATGGAGGTGCTCTGATAGAAAGGACGGGCATGACTCAAAAACATCTCCGACATCATGTTGCGTTGAGATCCGGCAAAGATGAAACTGGCATTGTGACAGTGCTGGATGTAGGTGCGTAGTATCGCTTCTACATTCGCTTCTCTATAGCTCCTGATGGTTTGGAATTCATCAATAGCCACAATGCAAGGCTTATCAGCACTCTCCAGATAATGGAAAATTTCATCGAGCGTTGTGGTTGGACTGGTGATTTCTCCCAAATCCACTCCCCACGAAGGCACGCCATTCATATCGAAGCTGATGGATGAACGGAGTGAGTGGAGACAGTTCAGAAAATGTTCCACTACTTTGGTGCCTTTGGGTTTCAGACTTTGCAGAATACTTCTGCCTAGTTCCTGAATGAAGTCGGTTAGGGTCTTCGTGGCATAAATATCAACCAGGAATGTATAGTATTTATCCTTGATTTCTTCTTGGGCATAGACGTGTTGAACCAACCCTGTCTTGCCGATTCTTCTAGGTGCAATCAGGGTGATATTATTGCCATTCTTGATTTCTCTTATCAAGTCGATGGTTTCCTTTTCTCTATCACAGAAGTAAGCGTCGGATATGTATCCTCGCAGAATAAACGGATTCTCTATCATTGTATATAATCTTCTTTATTGTCTTTGAATAGTCTTATATCTTTCTGATAATCATGGTACAAAGATAATTATAATATTGTTATAATAATACTATTATAATGTAAATATAGGAAAGTTTAACCATTCCAGTTTATCTCTCCCGATTAAGTGGTGGATTTCCTTGCTATCTGGTAAACCTCGAAAAATCTTCGTCTTTGAAGAAGGAGGAAGACATTAGAAAAAAACTTGAGAAAAATTTGGTGGTTTCAGAATAAAGATGTACTTTTGCAATCGAAATAAGCATTAAGAGTTGCCCAGTTGTGGCACACCAACCGAGTTTCGCATAGAGATAACCACGGTGGTAAAAGAATGTGTAAGTGTTTAACAACTTAAAATAATTATCTTTATGAATCCAAATTCAGATTTAAAGAACAATGAGAATGTGATGGCAGCTAATGCCGAGTCAAGAATTTCAGAGTATGCAGCCCGCTTTGCCGCATATAGCGATGAACAACTAAAGCAGACCGTAGATCACGAGCGCAAGGTTCGTGGTTGGGGCAGCGAGCGCAGTTACTTCCTCGCTGCTCTGCGTAAAGAGTGCGAGAAACGAGGGATACCATATTGCTGGTAATCGTATCAGGAGATTGCAAAAATACGATTATTTTTGCGATCTCCCTGTTTTTTTTATTATTTCTTTCTATATTTTACTTACTTGTTTTAGTCAAGTGGCACTCACAAAGTGGATGAAAAAAACAGTTTGAGAAAAAGTAGAACTAAAGAAAAGGGGAGCTATTCAAGGCGGCTTGTTGCAACTTAGGCGAGAGTTTCACGACCAACCCATCGGTTGATGTGGCTTATAATGATGCCACGACGGGTGCAAGACAAATCAAACTCCTCGGTCTTTCGGGCACTTACGTACAGATGCTCACCGAGAATCTGCCGAATTTCCGTGGTGCAGCCATCCCATACGCCCTGGGCTATGTGCCAGGACCTTGGATGAAAGGCATTCAAGTATCGAAGGGTAGTGCTTCGGTGAAGAATGGCTATGAGTCGATTACAGGTCAAATCAATGTGGATTACTTGAAGCCAGAGGATGAGGAACATGTTCATAGTGATGATATTTATCGAATCAAGCTCCATACCAACCGTTATGAGGGTTATATGAAACATGCCTTCATCCTCAATCACGAGCATGGCACCAATATAGCCTTCATGTCCTCGGCTTCGATGCACCAGCTCGATGCCCCGTATGGCAACAGGTTCTACGACCTCAATGAGAAGAATCTCTATGGCTCACTGATTTTTGAGACCAATTTTACTCATCAGCACAATTTGTCGGTAGGTTTGAGCGTCAACCATGATTACCTGGGACAGCGCGCCAATGTGAATGTTTCTCCAAGACCGACAGTAGGGTTAGAATACTCTCCTTACCTTTTGTCGGAGATGCAGAGAATGAACGAGAAGGAGACGACTCCTGGAGCATACGCCCAATACACCTATACTTTAGGCACGAAGTTGACAGCGATGGCAGGTGTCCGTTTCGACCATAGTTCGCTTTATGGCAACTTCTTCACCCCTCGTTTCCACGTGAAGTATTCGCCTGTCGATGCCATCAGCATCCGCTTGTCGGCAGGCAAGGGCTATCGCACGGTGTTTGGTTTGGCTGAGTACAATTACCTCTTGGCGAGTGGCAGAAACCTCAATATCGGCGAAGACCTCCAGCAAGAGGAGGCTTGGAACTATGGACTGAGCACGGCTTTCTATATCCCTATGTTTGGTAAGACGTTGAAACTGAACGCCGAGTATTACTATACCGACTTCTGGAATCAAGCGGTAGTGGATTATGATGCCAACAAGGGGGTTATCTCCATCTATAATTTGATAGGTAAGTCTTATTCGCACACCTTCCAGATAGATGCCTCTTATCCATTGCTGAAAGGCTTAGAGATAACAGCGGCTTATCGTCTGAACGATGTGAAGTGTACATACGATTATGGTAAAACCTTGAAAGAGAGGCCATTGACCAGTAAATATAAGGCGCTTTTCACGGCTTCCTATAAGACCCCACTTGGACTTTGGCAATTTGATGCCACCGTGCAGTTGAATGGTGGAGGTAGGAATCCAGAGCCTTACCAGTTGGCAGATGGAAGCCAGTCATGGTCTCCTCGTTTCCATAGCTTCGAGCAAGTGAGTGCGCAGGTTACGAGATGGTTTCGTCATTGGAGCATCTATGTGGGAGGCGAGAACCTGACTGGTTTTAAGCAGAAGGCTCCTATCTATGGTGCCAGCAATCCATGGGGAAGCGATTTCGAGCCAACCTTGATTTGGGGACCTGTAGAGGGACGGATGTTCTACGCAGGCGTGAGAGTACACTTTTAAGTGGAAATATTTAATGTTGAATTATTTAAGCAAATAGAAAAGTTATGAAGAAGATTTTAGTAATGTTCACAATGATGATGGTGGCAATGGTAACCTTTGCCAAGGATATCAAGACCGTAGTGTTCACCACAAAACCACAGATGCACTGTGAGGCTTGTGAGAACAAGATCAAGAGCAACCTTCGCTTCGAGAAGGGTATCAAGAGCATAGAGACCTCTGTGCCAAACCAGACGGTCACAGTACGGTATAATGCCGACAAGACAACCCCCGAGAAACTCCAGAAAGGTTTTGAGAAGTTTGGCTATAAGGCTCGCATCCTGAAAGATGGCGAGAAGGTCAAGAAGAACACCGAGGAAAAGTGTGACTTGATGTAATTCTATATGCTGATGTGAAAGGAAAAATGATTATCATAAAATGATAATGAAATAAGAATTTTATCTTTTGCAGACAACTTCTCGTCTTGATAATGAAAATCCCGGCAAGAGAATAGCTTCAAGCTATCTCCAGCCGGGATTTATTATTTTATGAAACTACATATCCTCCATTGACAACCCTTGGTATCCGATAGTGAATTTCTTGAATTTTCCTGTTGTCTGGAAGAAATGCTCGGCTTTATCTTTTAAAATGCCGAGATTTATATCCTTGGCTTGGCGTTTCACCTCATAGAAAATGACTTTCTGTTCCAGTTCATCAGCAGCGATAATATCAATTTCATTCTCTCCCTTTCGGTCCCACCAAGAAGCGATTTGGGTATATTCTTCGCTTTCTATCATTTTTGCAATGAAATATCTTTCCAGAACCTTGCCTGTGTATGTGGTGTAGCTCTTATCCATAACCATCTTAAGTTTTTTATTGGCGCCAACCTCTATCATGTATCCATATTTGTAGATGTAGCGAAACCAGATGCGAAGGAAGTTATCTTCTATCTGATAGCGAATGTTGCGATTGGTCTTTTGAAACATCGGTGTATAACGAGAAATCAAGCAATAGTCATTCTCCAGTTTAGTGAGATAGCCTGAGAGTTCTATTTTCATAATGCTTTCTATTTCACCACGAGTTGTGTAGCCAGAAGCAATAAGTTGCAATATTTCGAAATAACGGGCATAGTCTTTACCAAATTCTTCTATCAGCATATTTTTTCCTTCGTATATGAAATAAGAATTCTTTGCAACAAACTTCTCTGTCATTTTTTCCTTTGTCGTGGCTCCAGCATCCATCATCATTTCTACATATTCTGCAACTCCGCCTGTATAACTGTAGAGAGCCAGTAGGTCATCGTTGGTGTAGGCAGAATTATATGTTGAGAGAATTTCCTTGATAGCAGAAGGAGGAAATGGAGTGACTTTTATTTCTCCAGTCTGCCTACCATAAAGTGGTTGCTTGTTGTTTTTAAAGATGATGTTCATAAGTGAATAAACAGAACCGCAAACCACGAGATTAATATGAGCTTCCTGTTTGTTAAGATCCCATATCTTTTGCATATCTGAAAATATAGATGGATTAACCCGTTTGAAATCTTGAAATTCATCAATGATGAGAGTGATAGGGCGAATCTTGGATAGTTGAAGCAGATATTTAAAGATATCTGCAAAGCGTGTTACTTCTCCGAGAATAGGAAGCTGAAGTTTGCTTGTTATCTCTTCGATAAAATCTCTGCAGAGTTCAACTTCTGATTTTCTTGCAACAAAGAAATACAGCATATCTTGAACATCCTCGTATGCTTTTATCAATAAGGATGTTTTTCCGCTACGTCGGCGTCCTGTTACGATTGTGAAACGAGCCGTTTGCAAAGATAGATTTCTTATCTCTTGCAATTCTTTTATTTCGTTTTGTCTTCCAAAGAACTTCATATTTCTATAATTTTATAGTTTCTTTTTATTTATGTTATTTTCGAAACCGCCGTTTCCGAAATGACGGTTTCGAATGCAAAGTTAATAAAAATGCTTGAATATCAGCCTATTTGTTTGCTAATTTAAGTTTTTTTGTTTGTATGAATGTTGTCGATGTTTTCGAAATAGCGGTTCCGAATATAGTATCTCTACAGCTAAGTATGTAATCAATAGTGATTAGCAGTAGTTTCTAAAGACCAGATTGAGTGATAATCCGATAAGAAAAATTCAAGCCAGCTTTATGTCCTTCTTTAAATTAAATCCTTATACGAGTTACAAAATTCTGAGTTTTCTTTGTAACTCCCAAATTTTATTGCATAAAAACTGGGATAATCTCATTCTCGGGGGCATAAAAGTGCCCTTACCTCAGCACAAAAGTGCCCTTCCTTAGGCACTTTACAAACTTGGTGAGACATGAATATCTGCTTGATGTTCTGTTCTCTTATTTCCTTTTTATAGAAAATGTTAGTAGTGGTTTTATATAAAGATACAGGTGATAGGTATTTGGAAAAATCTTTATAACGGATTTTTTTCTAAAACAGGAATGTGATTTTACCCTTCACCCTTCACCTTTTTGCCTGGAATGCCGATAAAAACAGGGGATTTGAGGATGACTGGTGAAGGGCGCTTTTATGTTATTGTGTCTATAACAATCTATATATCAGGTACTTATGCTTGACGGGTGAAGGGCTTTTATCGTTTCGCTTTTCAAATTTTCAATGATTTTATCCTCAAATCCGTTACCCCATAGGTCGCGGACTTGAGTTTTTTTTTTATTTTATTGCCAAGTGAAGGCATAAAGATAGAGCCTTTTAGAAGTCGCAAGGCAATGCAGAGAGCTGTTGCATGATGGTCTTTGCCATACGAGCATGACCGGCATCATTAGGATGAAGACGATCTGTATCCATTTTGTTGAACATCTGGGCACCAGCGTCGTAAATAGGGAAGAGACCTGAAAGGGAGTTGAGATCGATGACTGGTACTGCCCAGACATTGCCTACTTCCTTAATCGCCTTCACATATTCATCGAAGAAGAGACCACGTGCATTTTCGTACATTTCATCAGGCTGGATATTCTTGTCGCTGCTGGCAAAGAGCGCACGGTGTACAGGAGTCATCACGACAATCTGTTTGGTAGGGTACATCTGCTTCAGTTTTGACATGGCAATGTTGATACGCCCTTTGAGCGTATTCTTGTCCATGGCAAAGTGGCGGTGACGACGCTGTACCATTTCACTTGGTTTGTGGCGGGCAACTCTCACGCTGTCGAATGTCTCTGTGTACCAGTCTCCGATAGGCACACCATTATTGTAATCGTTGGTACCCATAAAAATGAGGATTGCATCGAAATTATCACCATGTTCTTTCTTGAGTTTGTCCGCCTGGCGGGGAATATCATTCCATTGTCTGCCGCTCACACCATAAACATAAGGGGTGATGCCGAGCCAATCCTGCAGAAATTCCCAGTATTTTACCTTCGATGCCTTGATGTTCGGATCGGTGATAGAATCACCAAAGTAAGCAACTTTCTTTCCTTTCCATGGATGCTGGAGGTTCTTGAAAGCCTTTTCTTTTTCGGCGATTTCTTTCTTGCTCATCGCCTTCTGGGCGAAGGATGGCAATGTTGGCATTGTCAATGTAAGGGCGAATGCCAGGGTAATCATTGTTTGTTTCTTCATTGTTAGTTTGTTTTGAATCTTTTTCTAAGTGCAAAGTTACGGCTATTTTCTTGAATAAAGCTATATTTTTTGTTCAAAAATAGGTATAATTCTGCTTTTTTTTGTAATTTTGCAGCCGCAAATAAAATAGGTATATATAAATAAAGGTATTAATAGGGATGACTGTAAGGTTGAATCACTTGGGAGATTTAGCCCGCAAGCGAGTGGCAGTTGCGGCTTATTATTTTGTACCGGGAGTGGTGTTTGCCAGTTGGGCAAGCCGCATTCCGGATGTAAAACAGATGTTGCACTTGAGCAACGGACAGCTGGGAACGGTACTTTTCGCCATTCCCATCGGCCAGCTTCTGATGATGGCTTTTTCGGGTGTTTTGGTCAGTAAATTCGGAAGCAAGAAGATGCTGGTTCTCTCTGAGGTACTCTATGCCCTGGTTCTTTTCTGCATCGGTAGCAGTACTACGGTTTTTCATCTGATTTTGAGTCTTATTGCTTTCGGAATGATGGCGAATCTGATGAACATTGCCACCAATACGCAGGCATGTCTGGTAGAGAAGATGTACGGTCGCAACATTATGTCGTCGTTTCATGGCTTGTGGAGTTTGGGTGGATTTTCGGGCGGTATCATAGGTGCAGTCTTTGCGAATACCCTACTTCCGATAGAGGTGCATTTCGGAACGGTTTTGGTGATGAGTCTTGTCATTATCGCAGTAGGTTTCCGATTCCTCGTGGATGATGCTACGGCGAAAGCGGAAGAGGAGGATGTTCCGAAGTTCTCTTTCAAGACCATCGACTCGATTCTGTTCCTTTTAGGATTGATGGGATTTGCCGGCATGTTCTGTGAAGGTACTGTTTATGATTGGTGTAGTGTATATTTCTCATCAGTGGTGAAACCCGATGAGGCTTTTATCCGTGCAGGTTATGTGGCTGGCATGGGTGCGATGACGTTGGGTAGATTCATGGCTGATGGGTTTGTTACGAAATACGGCCCAGCCAGAGTATTGAAGGTTTGTGGTGGTTTGATATTGGGCGGTTTGTGGCTGGCTGCTGCCTTGCCTTATCTGATTCCTGCCACCTTGGGTTTCCTGCTGGTAGGTTTTGGCATCTCTTCATCGGTGCCTATTTGCTACAGCATTGCGGGAAAGTTGGAAACTATCAAGGCAAGCATTGCCATCACCATCGTTTCGAGCATCAGTTTCTTCGGTTTCCTGGTAGGTCCTCCGGTTATCGGATGGCTTGCTGAAGTTTCAGGGCTACGCATGGCTATCAGTATAGCTGCTTGTCTTGGGTTAATGATAGCATTTGTGGCAACAAAGGTGAGCAAGCGAATTTCCATTTAATTTTGTACCATCAAAAAATACTCTTATTGACATGATGACAATTAAAATGAACTATTTAGAAAAGGTTGCAAAAACAGCTGCGCTTCTTGTTACATAAGTATGTGTAGATATTCAGAGAAAAAATGTAATAAATTATTTGTAATTTTGTGGTGATACAGATGAAAAAAGCCCTTAAACTTCAGTAGCGAGGTCTAAGGGCTTTTATTTTTGCGTGCCCATGCAAAAATTCCTGCGTGCCCACGCATAAATTCATACGTCGGCACGCAGTTTTTGGGGTAGGGGTTTATGTTTTTGTTTTATATAAACAAATTTCCTATCTGGAAGACTAAGGCTGATACTACCCATGCCAGGAGCGTGGTGTAGCCGGCGGCGAAACCTGCCCATTTCCAACTGCCCGTCTCGCCCTTGATGGCGGCGATAGTGGCGATGCAAGGGAAGTAGAGTAATACGAAGAGGAGGAAGCAATAGGCGGTAAGCGTAGCCTTGGATGCAGCCTCGGCATCGCTGTAACCGTAGGTCTTCTTCAGGTCAGAAGTCATCTGCTTCTTCAAAACCTCGTATTTTCCGTCTTCATCGTTGTAATCCTGATCGTCAGAGAAACTGTCGTTGTTGCTGTAGAGTACACCCATCGTTGAGGCTACAATCTCCTTGGCACCTACACCGGATACCAGACCCACATCTAACTTCCAGTCGAAACCCTGTGGGGTAAAGATTGGCTCGATGGTCTTACCGATTCTGCCGATATAGCTCTGCTCCTGCTGAGTCTGGTTGTCAAGCTCTTCATTATGAGGGAAGTAACCCAAAGCCCAGACGATGATACTTGCCACGAGGATGATACCACCCATCTTCTTCAGGTACTGCTTACCCTTCTCCCAGGTATGTCGGCCTATCGCCTTCCAGGTAGGGAAGCGGTAAGGAGGCAGCTCCATTACGAATGGAGTATCTTCGCCTTTCACTACGAAACTGGCAAAGATGCGGCTCAATATCACGGCAAGGAAGATGCCGATGAGATAGAGCGATACCATAATGAGCGAACGGTATTGGATGGCAAAGAATGTTCCGATAACCATGATGTAGATTGGCAGACGAGCCGAACAACTCATCAATGGCAAAATCAGCATCGTTATCAGACGGGAACGGTGACTCTCGATGGTTCTCGTTGCCATCACGGCAGGCACGTTACATCCGAATCCCATAATCAGCGGAATGAATGATTTGCCATGCAGGCCCATCTTGTGCATCAGTTTATCCATGATGAAGGCGGCACGAGCCATATATCCCGAATCCTCCATGTATGAGATGAAGAAATACAAAATCAGAATCTGTGGCAGGAACACGATGACCGCACCTACACCACCAATCACACCATCTACCAGCATGTCCTTCACCGGTCCGTCCGGCATCGTGGTACTGATGAATTCGCCCAGCCATGCTACGCCGTCCTCAATCCATCCCTTAGGAATCTCGCCCAGTACGAAGGTGGCTGAGAACATGATGAACAGCAGCAGGATGAAGATAGGGAAGCCAACATATTTATTGGTCAGGATTCTGTCGATGAGATGGGTTACCTGATAGGTATCCTTTGCTTTGCCAGGTTCATAGCCTGCTTCCTGCAATGCTCCATGAATAAAACCATATTTGGCATCCATGATGGCTGTTTCACTATCTTCCAATGTCTCTTCCTTCACACGCTTGGCTGCCTCATCGCGGGCAGCGAAGATTTCCTTGGCCGATTTCAGATGACTTACGTATTCCTCGGCGTGTTTGTCGTTCTCCAATAATTTGATAGAAAGATATCGTGTGGAGTAGCGCAGGCGAGTGGAGTCATCTGCCTTTAGATACTTTTGGATATGTTCGATTCCGTGCTCTATCTCATGTCCGTGATTGATGTGGATATGGCGATAGTGTGAACTGGAATCTTCCTTGCCTTCGTAAAGTTCGATGATGGTCTCGAAGAGTTTATCTACGCCTCGGCCATTGGTAAAGACGGTAGGAATCATCGAAATACCGAAGAGTTCGCCCAGTTTGTCGTAGTCGATGTTATCGCCACGCTTCTCAGTTTCATCAAACATATTGAGGGCGCAGACCATGCGGATGTGCATATCTATCAACTGGGTGGTGAGATAGAGGTTGCGTTCCAGATTACTGGTGTCGATGACGTTGATGACGATATCCGGCGTATGCTCGATGAGCTGCTTGCGCACATAAAGTTCTTCTGGTGAATAAGCAGAAAGAGAGTAGGTGCCTGGTAAATCAACAAGATTAAAGTGATAACCGTTAAAATCGGCTTCACCTACCTTGGCATCTACGGTTACACCACTATAATTTCCAACACGTTCGTGAGCACCCGAAGCGAAGTTGAAGAGGGAGGTTTTACCACAGTTTGGATTTCCCACTAAGGCCACATTGATGACATGATGCAAACGCTCGGCTTCCTGTTCTGCCAAAGCTTCGTTTTCAGCAGAACTTTTTCTTTCAGCTACGAGCATCTTGTCGCCCAGCGCATTTTCGCTATCGTTTGTATTGATAGTTTGTGAGTCAATTACTTGCTGTCTATCTTCTGCATCTGCATGATTCAGTTCTTTATTGTTTTTTGCCTCGTCAATAGAAACTACTTCTATGTGGTCAGCCTCACTATGTCTGAGTGATACCTCATAGCCCATGATTTTGTATTTCACAGGATCTTGCAGTGGAGCATTGAGGAGTACATCCACTTTTTTCCCTTTGATAAAACCCATCTCGATGACTCTCTTACGGAAGCCACCGTGACCGGATACTTTGACGATGACGCCACTTTCTCCTGTTTTGAGTTCTGATAATTTCATCGTATATTCTTTTTATTTTCTAAGATCGTGTCTTCTCTTTGATGAAAAGCCGTTCTTATCTTCGTTATTTCTTTTTTCTCTTTTCGTTTGCAAAATTACTAATAATTATTTCAACTCAGTTGTAATCATGTCATTAAATAAAAAAAAATACCAAGAAATGATGAGAGTATCATCAATTCTTGGTATTCTTATCATTATTTCTGATGATGTGTACCTCTTATACCTTATTATATATATAAGAGCATCACCATTTCTTGTGATTACAAGTTTCTGCCGTGGCAGTTCTTGAACTTCTTGCCGCTGCCGCATGGACATGGATCGTTTGGACGAGGCATGCGCTCTGCACGGTAAGGAGTGTGGTTTGTCTGGCTTGCGCCTTCACGAGTGTCTTGGTTGACTGCAGCCTGTTGAGCAGCACGCTCTGCACGTTCACGCTCTTCGTCAATGTCAACCTTAGACTCTACATAGTTCTGCTGTGTAGGCTGTTCTGGAGCAGCCTCTTGTACAGGCTGTTGTTCCATTACAGGAATCTGACCACGCATCAGGATGCTTGAAATACGATCGTACATCTCGTTGATCATTGCATCCCAAATCTTGGCACTCTCCAGTTTGTAGATCAACAATGGATCTTTCTGCTCGTAGCTGGCGTTCTGTACTGAGTGACGGAGTTCGTCCAGTTTGCGGAGATTCTCTTTCCAGTCATCATCAATGATATGGAGCAGCACGCTCTTCTCGAATTCCTTCACAACACTCTTAGCCTCAGACTCGTAAGCTTCCTTGAGGTTGCATGGTATCTGGTACATACGCTTACCATCTGTCAATGGCACCATGATGCGCTCATACATAGCTCCCTGGTCCTCAAATACTTGCTTGATGATAGGGAATGCAGTAGCCTGAATGCGGTCTGTCTTGCGCTTGAAAGCTGCCATTGCCTCCTGGAAGGCACGCTCTGCCAAATCTTCACGTCTGCCAGATTCGTATTCTTCCACGGTAAAAGGAATCTCCATAGCAAGAACCTTGAGGAACTCTTCCTTTGCACCATCGAAATCATTGTTATTGATGATATTCAAGCAGCGGTCCCAAATAATGTTGGTGATATCCATGCCGATACGCTCACCCATCAAGGCGTGACGACGCTTTTCATAGATAACGGTACGCTGACGGTTCATCACGTCATCATACTCCAGGAGGTGCTTACGGATACCGAAGTTGTTTTCCTCAACCTTGCGCTGGGCACGCTCGATGCTCTTGCTGATCATAGGACTCTCGATACGCTCGCCATCCTCGAAGCCAAGACGGTCCATTACCTTTGCAATACGTTCAGAAGCAAACAGACGCATCAGCTTATCTTCCAATGATACATAGAATACAGATGAACCTGGGTCACCCTGACGACCTGCACGACCACGGAGCTGACGGTCAACACGACGGCTCTCATGGCGTTCTGTACCGATGATAGCAAGACCACCTGCAGCCTTTACTTCTGGAGTCAGCTTGATATCGGTACCACGACCTGCCATGTTGGTAGCGATGGTTACGGCACCCTTGCCATTTGTTGAGCGACCAGCCTCGGCAACAATCTGAGCCTCCTGCTGGTGCAACTTAGCGTTCAACACGTTATGAGGAATGTTACGCATCTTCAACATCTTGCTCAACAACTCTGAGATTTCTACAGATGTTGTACCCACCAAAACAGGGCGACCAGCATTGCGCATTTCTTCAATCTCATCAATGACGGCACGATACTTTTCACGGGCAGTCTTATAGACGCGGTCGTCCAAGTCGTGACGTGCAATAGGACGGTTGGTAGGAATCTCAACTACGTCGAGTTTGTAAATATCCCAGAACTCACCAGCTTCTGTGCTTGCAGTACCGGTCATACCAGAGAGTTTGTGGTACATACGGAAATAGTTCTGGAGTGTGATAGTTGCGAATGTCTGAGTAGCAGCCTCAACCTTTACATGCTCCTTAGCTTCGATAGCCTGATGCAAGCCATCGCTCCAGCGACGACCTTCCATGATACGACCAGTCTGCTCATCGACAATCTTCACTTCGCCATCCATGACAACATATTCGTCGTCCTTATTAAACATGGTATAAGCTTTCAGCAACTGCTGAAGTGTGTGAACTCGTTCACTCTGTACACCATAGTGTGCCAACATCTCGTCTTTCTTGTCGAGACGCTCCTGGTCAGAGATGTCTGTGCGAGCTTCCAGCTCACTCATCTCTGTAGTGATATCAGGCAATACGAAAAGTTCCTTATCGTTTACCTGTTTTGCCAACCAGTCTGTACCCTTGTCGGTAAGGTCGGCTGAATTCAATTTCTCATCTACCACGAAATACAAAGGTTCTACAGCCTTAGGCATCTCACGGTTGTTGTTAGCCATGTAGTATTCCTCGGTCTTCAACAAACCAGCCTTGATACCTTCCTCAGAAAGGTACTTGATCAATGGCTTATTCTTAGGCAATGCCTTGAATGAACGGTAAAGAGCCAAGAAACCAGCCTCAAGTATTTCCTGATTCTTGGTCTTGCTTCCTTCGCTAATCTTCTGCTTAGCTTCTGCGAGCAATTCTGTTGCCTGTTTACGCTGTACTTCATAGAGACGCTCTACCAATGGCTGGTATTCCTCAAACATCTGATCGTCACCCTTTGGGATTGGACCGGAAATGATAAGTGGAGTACGGGCATCGTCAATCAAAACGGAGTCAACCTCATCGACGATTGCATAGTTGTGCTGGCGCTGTACCAAGTCTGCAGGACTTGTTGCCATATTGTCGCGCAAATAGTCGAAACCAAACTCATTGTTTGTACCAAAGGTGATATCTGCCAAATATGCTTTGCGACGCTCGTCAGAATTAGGGCGATGCTTGTCGATGCAATCTACAGAAAGACCATTGAACATATAGAGAGGTCCCATCCACTCAGAGTCACGCTTTGCCAAGTAATCGTTGACAGTAACGACATGTACACCATTGCCGGTTAAGGCGTTCAGGAATACAGGACAGGTACCAACGAGTGTCTTACCCTCACCGGTAGCCATCTCGGCAATTTTACCTTGATGCAAAACGACACCACCGAAGAGCTGAACATCGTAGTGAACCATTTCCCATTTCAGGTCGTTACCACCTGCTGTCCAATGGTTGTGATAGATAGCCTTATCACCATCAATGGTGATGAAGTCATTCTTAGGGTCTGCTGCCAACTCACGGTCAAAATCAGTAGCTGTAACGATGGTCTCCTCGTTTTCTGCAAAACGGCGAGCTGTATCCTTTACAATACTGAATGCAGTAGGGAGCACTTCATTGAGGGCAATCTCATATTTGTCGAGTGCCTCCTTCTCCAACTTATCAATCTGGTTGAAGATACCTTCACGCTCGTCAATAGGAGTTTCTTCTATCTTAGCCTTGAGTTCTGCTATCTTAGCTTTCTCCTCGTTGGCATACTCCTGTACATACTTCTGGATTTCTTTTGTCTTAGCACGAAGCTCGTCATTGCTCAAGGCCTTGATATTAGGATATTCTGCCTTGATTTTCTCTACGATTGGCTGGATCAACTTCATGTCGCGAGTTGATTTGTTGCCAAACAATGACTGAAGAATTTTGTTAAAGTTCATTGTTATATTTATTTTTTTTGTTATTCGAAATTTATCGGGAGTAATTGAAAACAAAGGAGTTATGAGTCATTTGACAAGTACTTGTCGCTCTCTTTTTCTCTATTTCTTTCTCCACATTATATTTATTGTCTGCAAATTTACAAAAAATATCTGTAAATCAGCAATGTTTTGTTAATTAATGCTCGTTTGCAAGTGATATTTGTGATATTCTGTCCTTATATGACTTGCAATGGGATTAAAAACAATCAGGTCCTCGAATAACAATACTACCATAAGGAGCCTTGTATTTATGCTCCAGAATAGGGTGGAAATAAATATTTGAATGAATGTCTGTCAGAATGTCAGAAGTATCTGCTATTAATGAAGCAGATACTGAGTGAAGCTGAGGTCTTGAATGGTTTTCATCAGAGGCTTCTTTAATAGCCTTGATGACATAGAGAATGTCTTCCTCTAATGCCTTCGCCTCAGGTTGCTGGATAAATTCGTCATAGGATATATCTGTCAGCGCAAACTTCAGTGCCTGCTGATAAGTCTGCGCTTCCATGCCTGTTGCCGCTAAGACAACCAGGAGGGCGGTAATATATCTGTTGACAATCATAAATCCTAATTTATTTTATTTGTTTAATTGTTTTTTCTGTTTACGGAGATCATATACTATAGATCTTATGACATATCGCATTAGCAAAGATAATGCCAAGATTTCCATACCTTCTGCATAGTGCTGCCAGATTTGCATAAAGAGGGACACGAAAAGAAGTATTCCCCATATATTATAGTACCAATATATTTTACCTTTATACAGATTTCTGCAGGTTTTCCATGTAAAGATGAGATTGAGTGGATTCAATATCAAAATCTGGAAATTGATCTGAACGGTAGGGTGCTCTGAGAATATCATCGCCAGAAGTATAAATCCTGGAATACCTGTAAGTATCAGAAGAGTCATATCTAACCACCAGAAGTTCTTTCGCTTGAAGACTTCTATGATGGATAATAAGAATATGACTGCGCCCAGAGCGAGCGCTACTCTGAATGGAGTGATGCTTTCGCTTTCTGTTGCATGGTCTGCTTGTACCGGTATCAGGTAGAATGTACTATCTACTAATTTGATATATCTTTTTTTAGTTGGATATACTTCCGCCATCGTTTTTTGAACGGTTGTGTCCTTTCTTGCTTCTGTAGCAAAGTCCTTACTGAGGTTTTCTGGCAGGAACTCCCATTCTTGTTTACTGATAGGGCGGTCTGCCATGAATCCTAAAAGTAAATCATTTCCGAATCTGGCCCATTTATGATTTTCGTTCAGACGATGGATTTCTTTACGATAGGTTGATTGGGCATCAACGTCCTTGAAATCTGTGATATGTTGTCCGAGATTTCTGATAATCATATCACGGGCTCTGGTAGTACAGTTGTCAAAGAAGAAATTGTAGCGGTAAGTGTGATTCTCTTCTTTGTTATTCTCGTCAATAGCAGAGAGAATCTTTATCTTCTCCTCTCTGGTGAGTGCCAGTCTTTGTTGTCTTACCCATCTTCCTTCGCTTGAATATTCTGCTATGAAATGCTCCATAGGGAATATACCTATCTGGTAGTCGGTCATGCCGAACACAAACCGAAGAATGAAAAAGTCCTGCTTAAAGGAGAACATTCCCCAGTTGACTGCAAGGTCTGTACCGTGGACATGGTCTTCAATGCGAAGGGCGGTGTGTCCATAGTATGACCATACTTCTTGTCCTGGTCCGCAAGTCAGGAGAGATATATCTACAGAGTCGAGCCATGCTTGTGACTCTGGGGATGACATATAGTTTCTCTCAGAATTTTCTTGAGGTCTATTACCCTGAAAATCCTGTGCGTTAGCCAAAGTCGTTAAATTGATTAACAAAACGGCTAAAAAAGCTCTAAAAATATACTTAAATCGTTTCACGATGCAAAAATACCTTATTATTTTCAATTATCCTTCTTTTTTTCTAATTTTTTTTAATACTTTTGCACTCTGAATATAAATTTGAATGATAATTATCAATGAGAAAGCTTATTTTAGCTACCCTTTTGTTGGGTACAGTTATTTCGGTTAATGCCCAAAGTGGTACTAATTCTCCATACAGCCAGTATGGTCTTGGCGTGTTGTCAGACCAGACTTCTGGTTTCAATCGTGGTATGAATGGCGTTGGTCTCGGTTTTCATGAGCATAACCAAATCAACTATTTGAACCCTGCTTCATATTCAGCTATAGATTCCTTATCTTTTATTTTTGATGCAGGTATCTCAGGTCAGATTACCAATTTCGAAGAGAATGGAGTCAAGAAGAATGCTAATAATGCTAACTTTGAATATGTGGTTGCTGGTTTTAGAGCTGCCAAGCATTTAGGTGTTAGCTTTGGTGTGCTGCCATTTACTAATGTAGGTTATAACTATACTTCTACAGAAAAAGTAGGCTCACAGTTTAATGATGCTACTTATACCAATACTTATAATGGTGAAGGTGGACTTCATCAGGTTTATCTCGGTGTCGGTTGGGCTCCGGTTAAGGGTTTGGCTGTAGGTGCTAATGTGGCATATATTTGGGGTGATTATAATAAGTATGTTTCTAATGCTTATAGTAACTCCAATTATAATACGTTGATTCGTACTTATTCTACTCAGGTCAACAGCTATAAGTTAGATTTTGGTATCCAATATACAGTCAAACTCTCCAAGAAGGATTGGGCAACAATCGGTGCAACCTATTCACTAGGTCATAATCTTGGTGCAACTGCCGACATGAATATTATTTCTAATAATTCTCAGACAAGTGCATCGGATACAGCCTTTTTCTCTATTGATAAAGCATTTGAGCTGCCTCATATGTATGGTGTAGGTTTGATGTGGAATCATAATAATCAGTGGAAAATAGGATTTGATTATACCTTGCAAAAGTGGGGTAGTTTGGAATATCCTCGAAGATATGTCAATGACAAGAATCTTGTCCTTGATGTGGATGGTGCTTACACAGACCGCAGTAAGTTCAATTTGGGTATGCAGTATTGTTATGGAGAATATAACCGTCATTTCTTCAAGCGTTTGAGATATCGTGCCGGTGTAAGTTATGCAACTTCGTATTATAAGGTAAATGGTATTGATGGACCTAAGGAAATCTCTGTTAGTGCAGGTTTCGGTATTCCAATTATGAACAATTACAACCACCGTTCTTTCCTCAATATCAGTGGACAGTGGGTGAAGAGTTCTGCAAAGGATTTAATTAAGGAAAATACTTTCCGCTTGAATATTGGCTTTACTTTCAATGAAGAGTGGTTTAGAAAGTGGAGAATGAAGTAATATATAATAATGTATAAGATTAAAAGCACTTTTTTAGGATTATTGATGTTCATTTGTTTGGTGGCTTGCCAGGAACAAGTGGAACATACTGCACCTGCAATCTTGGCGCGTGACTCTGTTGCCATGATGACTTCGTATGGTGTTAATACGCTCATCAGTGATTCGGGTGTGATGAAATATCGTATTGTTACGGAACGATGGGAAGTGAATACCAGTAAGAATCCTTCTCAATGGATTTTTGAAAAGGGTATTTTGCTGGAACAATTTGATGAGAAGTTTCATGTGAATAGTTATATTCAGAGTGATACGGCTTATTATTATGACCAGCAGAAGATATGGAAACTTTATGGAAGAGTTCGTATCTTGACTAAAGATGGATTGAAATTTACAAGTGAACAACTCACTTGGGATCAAAATAAGCATGAGCTTTCGAGCAATGTCTTCAGTAAATTAGTTACTCCTGAACGTACCCTGCAAGGGTCATATTTCTGGAGTGACGAGAAGATGACGCGTTATTTTGTTAGTAATTCTAAAGGTAGCTTTGAAAAGGGTGATGTGGCTGGTACACAGAGTGATACTATCTCTTCTCAGCCAGATTCAGTAAAGCAGAATTTACGTCCGCAAGCTACTCCGCGAAGTGCGACAAATTCGATTCCGCTTATGCACTAATATTGAAAAAAAGAAAATGGAAGAAGTAGGGATTAGTCTCATAATTGGAATCTTGGTGACAATGGTCTTTTCCGCCTTTTTCAGTGGTATGGAAATTGCCTTTGTTTCATCCAACCGTATGTTGGCTGAGATGGATAAGGAAAAAAACGGATTTACACAACGTATTATTTCTTTGTTTTACTCTCATCCTAATGGTTTTGTCAGTACCATGCTTGTGGGTAATAATATAGCCTTGGTTGTATATGGTATTCTGATAGCCCGTCTCTTTGATAACACTATTCTCATTGGTCTGGATGATGGTCTGAAGGTTTCTGCTGATACGATTTTATCTACATTAATCGTGCTTTTCACAGGTGAGTTTTTGCCTAAGACTCTTTTCAAGTCCAATCCTAATAGATTGTTGTCTCTTTTCAGTCCTTTAGCTTACTTATGCTATGTCGTCCTTTGGCCTATCAGTAAGTTCAGTACTTTTTTAAGTAAGATGTTGTTGAAGATTCTTGGTGGTGTTAAAATGGACGATGAGACTGGGGATGAAGGATTTTCTAAAGTGGATTTGGATTATCTTGTCCAATCCAGTATAGATAATGCAGAGAAGGATTCTGATATTAACGATGAGGTCAAGATATTCCAGAACGCATTGGATTTCTCGGATACCAAAGTAAGGGATTGTATGGTTCCTCGTACTGAAATTCAGGCGGTAGGTCTGGATGCAACACTTGAGGACCTGCGTCAGAAATTCGTGGAAAGTGGCAATTCTAAGATTGTGGTATATAAGGATGATATAGATCATGTAGAAGGATATATTCATAGTTCTGAGTTGTTCCGCAATCCGAAGAAATGGCAAGATCATATTCGTACGATGCCTTTTGTGCCAGAGACGATGCAGGCGCAAAAGTTGATGCAGATTTTCCTACAGCAGAAGAAGACGTTGGGCGTAGTCGTTGACGAATTCGGAGGCACCAGTGGACTGGTCAGTTTGGAGGATATTGTAGAGGAAATCTTTGGTGATATTGAGGATGAGCATGATTCTGCGAAATATGTCGCCAAACAAACTCCTGAGGGTGATTATCTCTTGTCTGCTCGTTTGGAAATAGACAAGGTAAACGAGATGTTTGATTTAGACTTGCCTGAAAGTGATGAATATATGACTGTTGGAGGCTTGATACTTCATGAATATCAGAGTTTTCCAAAGTTGAATGAAGTAATAAGCATTGGTAAGTTTGAATTTAAAATTATCAAGTCAACCTCTCGAAAAATAGAATTAGTTCACTTGCATTTGTTGAAGTAAACTCCTAAAAATATAGCAAAAAGCACTTGTCGTTTGCGATAAGTGCTTTTTTCTTGCTATTTTTGGGACTTTTTGGCATGTATGTCCAAAAAAGACATAAAAAAATTCCCTTATTTCCGATTTTCTTTGTATTTTTGCAAACAATTGGCTAAAGTCTTACCTTGCTTTCATTGATTCGGAGCAGGGTTATGGAAAGAAAAGCCTATATAACTAGAGAAAATAAACAAAAAATAAAAATAAAATTAAAACGTAATGGCAGCATTAGGAACAATTAGAAAAAGAGGCGTCATTCTGGTTTGCATTATCAGTTTTGGCCTCTTCGCCTTCATTGCTGAAGAAGCTTTCCGTTCTTGTGATTCTGCAAAGAACAACGAACGCCAGCAGATCGGTGAGGTATTTGGCGAGAAAATCAGTGTACAGGAGTTCCAGAAACTCGTAGATGAGTACACAGAAGTAATTAAAATGCAACAGGGACAGGACAATCTCCCTGAGGAGCAGATGAACCAAGTCAAGGATATGGTTTGGAATTCATACATCCAAAACAAGATTGTTGCTCATGAGGCAGAGAAGTTGGGTCTCACTGTTACTGATGCAGAACTTCAGGATATCTTGAAGACCGGTACCAACCCAATGTTGGCTCAGACTCCTTTTGTTAATCAGCAGACAGGTCGCTTTGATGTTTCTGCTTTGCAGAAGTTCTTGGCTGATTATAAGGCTCAGAAGGCTAATCCATCTGCTAATGCTCAGATGATGGATCAATACACTAAGATTTACAACTATTGGTCATTTATCGAGAAGACTCTTCGTCAGCAGACTTTGGCTCAAAAGTATCAGTCTTTGCTCGCACACTGTTTCCTTTCAAATCCTGTAGAGGCTAAGATGGCTTTCAAGGAGGAAAACGAGGAGAGCAAGATTCAGTTGGCTGCTTTCCCTTATTCTGATATCCAGGATGACAAGGTGAAGGTTGTTGAAAGTGATTTGAAGGCTAAGTATGATGAGATGAAGGCTCGTTTCAAGCAGCCTGTTGAGAGCCGTGATATCAAGTTCGTTGATATTCAGGTAGAGGCTTCTCAGGCAGACCGCGCTGCTCTTAACAAGGAATTTGCTGGTTACCATACTCAGTTAGCTGCTGCAGCAGATCCAACAGAGGTTGTTCGCAAGTCTGCATCTACAGTTGCTTACTTGGGTATTCCTGTTGGCAAGGATGCTTTCCCTTCAGATATCGCAGCTACTCTTGATTCTATGGCTGTTGGTGCTACTACTGCAGTGAAGGCAAATAAAGCTGATAATACTTTGAATATTGTCAAGTTGGTTAACAAGCAGCAGTTGCCTGATTCCATTCAGTATCGTGTTATTCAGGTTGCCGCAGCTTCTGTTGCAGAAGCTAAGACAAAGGCTGATTCTATCCAGGGTGCTATTTCTGGTGGTGCTGATTTCGAGGCTATCGCTAAGAAGTATGGTCAGACTGGTGAGAAGGCATGGATGACAACTCGTCAGTATGAGTTTGCTCAGTCTATGGATAAGGATAATAAGGCATTCATCAACGCTTTGAATACTCAGGCTGTTAATGCTACTTCTCAGTTGCAGTTGGGACAGGGTTATGTAATCCTTCAGGTTTGCGACCGTAAGGCTATGATCGAGAAATATACAGCTGCTGTCATCAAGAAGAATATTGATTTCTCTCAGGATACTTATCGTACTGCTTACAACAAGTTCTCAAGTTTTGTCAGCGCCAACCAGACTGCTGATGAGATTGTGAAGAATGCAGCAAAGAGCGGTTATAAGGTTCAGGATTTGAAGGATATTACAACAGCTACTCACTATGTAGCAAACATCCATTCTACTCGTGAGGCTCTCAAGTGGATCTTTGAGGCTAAAGAAGGTTCTGTTTCTCCTATGTATGAGTGTGGTAACAACGATCACCTTTTGGTTGTAGTACTTGATAAGATTAATCGTATTGGTTTCCGTGGCTTGGATGATCCTCAGGTAAAGGAGATGGTTAAGGCTGAGGTTATCAAAGACAAGAAGGCTGAAATGATTGAGGCTAAATTGAATGGTGTTAAGAATATCGCTGCAGCTAAGTCTAAGGGTGCTAAGGTTTCTGAAGTTAATCAGATTACTTTCGCAGCTCCTGTATTCGTAGCTTCTGCTGGTGCAAGCGAACCTGCTCTTTCTGGTGCAGTTTCTGCTACTAAGAAGGGGGCATTCTCTGCTCATCCTGTTAAGGGTAATGCGGGTGTATATCTCTTCTTGGTTACTAATAAGTCTAACAGACCTGTTAAGTTTAATGAAAAGGCTCAGGAGCAGAAATGCCGTCAGAAGTCTATGCAGTATGCTGGTAACTTCATGAACGAGCTTTATCTCAATGCAAATGTCGTTGATAACAGATATCTCTTCTTCTAAGTAAAAGAGAAATTCATATAAAACAAAAAGAGCGTGGCTTCATTTCGAAGTCACGCTCTTTTTGTTTTATATATCTTGTGATATTGTTTATCCTCGATTCCACCAATGCTTTTTCTTAGGTGGCTCTTGGTCCGCTCCCATGCTTTCCTTAATGATGGTTCTATAGCTCTTTCCCAGGCTTATTATCTGGTAAATTTGCCCCCAGTCGGGAAGTCCACCTATATTTCTGTCATCAATGAAATAGTCAGCTTTCAGTTTTCTTGAGAAGTGATTGTTGTTTTCTAAACTTTCTTCAGGATAGTCCTTGTTTACAGCCCAGAATTCTACTCCTCTCTCTTTACACCAGTCAACTGCTTCCTGCAGGAGATGTCCTTCTCGGACACTCCACAGGATTAAGCGGTGATGGTCTCTAATCAACATTTTTAAGGTTTCGATGGCAAATGGTATCTCGGTACCAATCTTTGGGTATTCATGAGTTACAATTGTGCCATCGAAATCAACTGCGATAGTTGCCATTCTTTACATTTATTTCTTTACGCTGTCGTCATTGATATCGCCATAATGACTCTTGCTGTAATTACCATAGCTACCATATGAACCGTAGCTTCCATAGCCGTAGCTCTTGTAGCCATATTTGCCCTTGCTGCCGTACATGCCGTAATTACCATATTTTCCGTACTTACCGTACTTACCATATCCGTAATAGTAGCCATACTTCTTCTTAGATAAGTCAACGCCATTGAGTACAATGCTCATATTTGGCAATTTCTTCTCCATGCTCAAGCTGTTGATGAGACCAAAACTTGCCTTCTGGGTGAAGTCTGCACGACAAACATAAACTGTAGCATTTGAGATGCGGCCCAATGCCAATGTATCAGTTACAAGACCTACTGGAGCTGTATCGATTAAGATATAATCATAGTGCTCTTTCAACTGCTCCATAGTTTGTTCGAGGCTTTCTCTTGTTACCAATTCACCAGGGTTAGGAGGAACAGGACCTGCCATGAGGATATCCAATTTGTCATTAATACCAGAAGGGATAATCTGTTCTTTTACGTCGCTCCAGTTTACTTCGTCTTTTACGAGCAAATTAGTAATGCCATGATGATGATCGTTAATCTCGAATAATTCTGCCAGACGAGGCTTACGGATATCCAGACCAACCAATACCACCTTCTTGCCAAGGAGAGCGAAACTGATAGCTACATTCGAAGCAATGAATGTTTTACCTTCACCTGATGTGGTAGAAGTAAACATAATCACCTTGTCATGTTGTTTGAGTAAGAACTGCAGGTTAGTACGTAAACTACGGAAGATTTCCTCCATCAAGTTGTTCTTATTCTCATGTACTACGATATCAGCTTTGGTCTTAGCTCGTTCACTTGCGATGGCAACATCAGCGATGATAGGCAAGTTTGTCAATTTTGCAACATCGTTGTGTCCTTCAATCTTGTAGCGGAAGAATTCCAAGAGGAAGAGGATACCTGCTGGGATAGCCAAACCAAGAATCAATGCGATCAGCATAATCATAGAATTCTTAGGTGTTACCTTACCTGCAAACACAGGGGTATCAATCAGCTTACCCTTATCTGCAGTAGCTGCCAATGAAATAGAGTTTTCCTCACGCTTCTGGAGCAACATCAGATACAAACCTGATTTTACTTCCTGCTGGCGACCAATCTGGGTCAACATACGCTCTTGTTCTGGAGTGTTGTTGATTTGTCCTTCATACTTGCCTGCTTGAGCTGCAATACTATTACGTTGAATTCTCAAACCTGCACGGGCTTGTGTCATTGCACGTTTGATAGATGAATTCAGATCATCCAACTGAGCTGTCAGTGGTGTTACCGTAGGAGAATTCTCACTTGCACTGTGGAGTAACTGATTGCGCTGCAAGGCAATTCTGTTATACTCGTTGATGAGGGAAGTAGCACTTGCATCAGACAAACCTACATTTGATGGAATAGGCTGGTGACGGTTGCTTGGCTCATTCATGTATTTAGTTAATTCGTCCAACAGAGCCAACTGTGTATTAGCTTCGCTCAACTTTTGGGCATATTGGTCTGCGTTTGAAACAGCTTGAGATGCATTCATCTTCAACTCAACCATGTTGTTACGTTTCTTGTAATTTTCCAACTGACCTTCTGTACTACCCAATTCAGCGTTGATTTTCTCCAATCGTTGATTGATAAACTGCTCTGTACGTACTGCAATTTCGTTCTTGTCTTCGTTAGCTTGTCTGTTATATACGATAGCCAACTGCTTCAGATAATCAATAGCTCTTTGTGGAATTTCATCGTTCAGCACCAAATCGACAATTGTAGTAGTCTTTGAGGTCTGTGCTACGTTTAGGCTTCCTACATATTTGCCTGCAGCAATCTCTGGAGCAATCATGGTAGCTTTGAGTGATTCGCCATCTCGCAACATATAGTTGCCGTTTTGTGTGAATCTTACAACACCCACTCTTGTACCGATAGTAGCAGGAAGTGCAGAGAAAGTCTTGTCGATATTGACTGCTCCTGGGTTGAATGAGTTATTATCAATAGGAACATAGTATGAACCCGTTACATGATAGTTTCTTCCTTCTCTTGTAATCTTGAAGTTCATTGGTGCATTCAACTTTTTCAAATGCTCCAAGTCCATATCAATGTTGACTTCCTGATCCCCATAAAGTATATGGTCTTTCAACTTGCCTTCATGTCTGTAATTCACATAAAGTTTCAAGTCATAGACAGCCTGTTGTGCCAGGGTTCTTGACTTCAAGATTTCCATCTCGTTATCAATACCATTGGAGTTTGATATGATACCCAAATTTGTGGCACTCTGGATAGAATTACCACCTCTACGGCTGCCTGAGCCTTCGTCATCCTTGATCAAGAGTTTGGCTGCAGATTGGTATATTGGCGTGGCATAGCGCAAATATATGTGGGCTGCACCCATACAGATGATAAGGGAGAGTACAAACCACTTCCAGTTGAGTATGAGAACGGTGTAGATAGTGGCAAAGTCAAAACTTGACTTCTCCTCGTTCTCCTGGATACTCTCCATTTCTAAGTTCTTGTTTTCTTCCATTATTCAAATGTCGTTTATTATTATATAATATGTATTATCTCTTCTTATACAATTTGCCTATTTAGTAGTGGCCAATTCCATCAAATATTGTCCATAACCATTTTTGAGCATTGGTTTGGCTAATTCCTTGAGTTGTTCTGCGTTAATCCATCCCTGTTTGAATGCAATTTCTTCCAGGCATGCAACTTTCAACCCCTGTCGCTTTTCGATGACCTCAATAAATGTGCTGGCTTCTGAAAGGCTATCATGCGTTCCGGTATCAAGCCATGCAAATCCACGCTGTAAAGTTCTTACCTTTAGTACCTTTTGCTTGAGATATTCTTGGTTTACTGTAGTTATTTCAAGTTCTCCACGAGCACTTGGCTTGATGTTCTTGGCGATTTCTACCACGCTGTTAGGATAGAAATACAGACCCACTACCGCATAGTTGCTCTTAGGTTCAGCAGGTTTTTCTTCAATGCTGAGACAGTTACCATCTTTATCAAATTCGGCAACTCCATATCTTTCTGGGTCGTTCACGTAGTAGCCAAAAACGCTGGCCTGACCATTTTCGGCAGCCTTGACACTATCTTTGAGAAGACCTGTAAATCCGGCACCATAGAAAATGTTGTCTCCTAAAACCAGGCAGACATTATCATTTCCAATAAATTTCTCACCAATGATGAAAGCTTGAGCCAATCCATCAGGTGAAGGTTGTTCTGCATATTCGAAATGAACGCCAAGTTCGCTGCCGTCACCTAATAATCTGCGGAACCCAGGTAAGTCGAATGGGGTGGAGATAATCAGGATTTCCTTGATACCGGCAAGCATCAAGACTGAAACCGGATAGTAAATCATCGGTTTGTCAAAAATAGGAATCAACTGTTTGCTGATACCTTTTGTGATGGGGTAAAGGCGAGTGCCTGATCCACCTGCTAATACAATACCTTTCATATTTTTATGTGATTTTATTAATAAGCATTCTTATCGTGTATGATTATACTCTTGGCTGTCAGGTAGATAATGCGCAAATCCAACCAGAACGACCAATTTTCAATATACCATATATCTCTTTTTATTCTTTCTTCCATCTGCCAAAGCTCTTTGGTCTCACCGCGGAAACCTGTTACTTGTGCCCATCCTGTAATTCCTGGCTTGGAGAAGTGACGTACCATGTATTTGTCGATGATTGAACCATAGATTTCTGTATGATGCAGCATGTGAGGACGTGGTCCAACGATGCTCATGTCTCCCTTGAGTACATTGAAAAATTGTGGGAATTCATCTATGTTGGATTTTCTCATAAAGTTTCCGAAAGCAAACTTCCTTGGGTCATTTTCGGTAGCTTGAACTGTATCTGCATCCTTATTGACATGCATTGAACGAAACTTCAGACATTGGAATGTATTGCCGTTGAGCCCGGTTCTTGCCTGTCGGAAAAATATCGGTCCAGGACTCTGTATCTTGATGATGATAGCTATGATAGGTTAAGAATGGTAAGAAACAAAGACTGATGATGGAACTTACAGCAATATCAAAACTGCGTTTAATAACTCTGTTGCCTAATTTCGCCAAAGGCTCACGTCGATTGGTAAATACACTTTTCCCAAGATAGAGTTGTGGGTCCAGGTGCAAACTGTATTCTCCAAATTGGCGTGGCATATAATAAAAGTGAATAACGTTCTTGTCACAGAACTGCATGATACGTACTATCTCATTGGAGTAATCATGAGATAAGCAACAGAAGAGTTCTTCAATATTGCTTGGAATACCATTGATGGTATTATTGATGCTTTCTGCCATCACCTTATTGAGGTGTTGCATATCCCCCAGCCATTTAAACTCTTTAGGAGCATTAGCTATTGGCTCATTTGCATAATATCCGTGTACACGATATCCGGCAGATGGGTCTTCCATCAGCGTATTGTACATTTCTATGACAGCAGGATCGTTTCCGATAAATAAAACTGTTTTGATGTTTCTACCTCTTGATCTGTAATATTTGAGAATGCTTAATTCTATATATCGGGAGAGTATTAAGCAGATGTATGTAGCAACTGCAAAATAGATGCTGAATTTGATTAAGTCGTAGCCACCCTTCAGCAAATAGGACATGGTAATATTGAAGATAAGTATCGTGGCGAAAATCAATTTGAAAGTTCTGCCCAATACCTGTATAAACCTTACCTTACGAACGTGGATAATGGACGCGAAGAGTAGTTCACCTAAAAAAAGTGAAACGTTAGCTACAAAATAACATATCTTGCTTGCATGGAAAAAGACTATTGGAACTGAGATATTATCCCAGTTGATAGCCAGAAAAAGAACAAAGTTGAGAATGATAAAGTCTGCGACTATTACTAACCATCTCACTAAATCACTACCTTTATAAGCTTCTTTCATGTGAATGTGGTATTTCTTTTATTGATAAGTTAAAAGATGCATCATTTAAACGTGCGCAAAGTTAGCATTTTTTTTTCATATTTTGAAACATTTATGGTTAAAACTTTGTTTTTGGACACAATTATTTCAGATTATTGCAAAAAAGAAGCCTTGAATTTTGATATTTTGCGATTTTATTGTATTTTTGCAGAACAAATTAGTAAATCAATTGAAAATTTAAAAGTTTAAAAGAATAAGAAATGGGAATATTTTCAAAATTATTCGGTCATAAAAATGAAGAAAAGGTTGGAGGAATGGAAGATTACATGACCTTGGTGCGTGTTTATTTCCAGGCAGCCTTGGCTTCTCAATTAGGTATCACCAATTTGGCAATGCTTCCAGACCTCCGTGTTTTCAAAAATACCTTCCATGTTCCTACAGTCAATAATCGTTTAGGTATTGGCGAAAAAGCTCATGTGAAGAAGATGATGAAGGGCGTCTATGGAACTGAAGAGGATTATTTCAAGGAAATAGACCAAAGTATTCGTAAGAATTGCCGCAAATTGCAGGATGTCAATGTTTATCTGATTCAGTTCCAAACATTTACACAGGATTTGATGATGTTGATGGGAAACTTGATGAAGTTTAAGTTACGTTTGCCTTCTTTCATGAAGAAAGCATTATACAACATGACTCAAAAAACGGTAAATGATATTTTCAACAAAAATGATTTCAATGATGCCAGTGTCTTGAAGACTGTGGCACAGTTGAGACAGTTGAACCAACGTTTGGGATTCAGCCAGAAGTGGGTAACTGATTTTACTTACCAAGTAGTCATGTTGGCTAAGAAAGAACCACGCCCTTCTGATGAAGATGTGGAAAAAGCCAAGGCTAAAATGGGTAAGTAATCCCGCTTTTTCATTAAATTTAATAAAAATATAGAGGAATATTTGTTCTTTTCAAATTATTCCTTTATATTTGTAGCCAAAAAAGAAGTGTAATGAGTGCTAATGAGAAAAACATCAATACGTTTGCTACAAGAGTAAGGCAGATGATTCTCCAGTTTGAAGAACTCAAAAAGGAGAATGCTGAACTATACTCTATGGTGGATGAGCGTGATGCAAAAATCAAACAGTTGGAGGATAAGTTGTCTCAGTCTGAGCATGATTACAATAGTCTCAAAATGGCTAAGATGATGACGATTTCTGATACGGATATGGAAGCTACACAAAAACGTATAGCTAAACTTATCAGGGATGTTAACAAATGTATCACGTTATTGAGTGATCAGTAAAACTATAAGCGTTATGGCAGATCAAGGTGAAGAGAAATTATTGATTAGATTACATGTCTATGACACAGACCTCTCTGTGAGAATTCCCAGAGAGGATGAGGAATATTATCGTAAGTCAGGAAAACTGATTGATGATATTGTCAATTCATATAATAAAATTTTCAAGGGAAGAAAAAGCGACAAGGAAATCCTCTATATGGCGCTTATTGATATTGCCTTGAGATATGAAAAAGAGGTTGGGCGCAATGATACCGAACCTTATGATGATCTTCTCAAAAAGCTGACTGCCGAAATAGAAGATGCATTAAAATCATGATGCATGTTAGGTAGAATGTTCTATAAATACATATTAATATAATAATGGTAGAAATAATTATCGCCGCTCTTGTGGCTCTTATCTTAGGTGGAGCTGCAGGGTTTTTCATTTTCCGTTATGTTATTAAGGGAAAATATAATGAAATGATAGAAGCAGCCAATAAAGAGGCTGAGGTAGTTAAAGAGAAAAAACTTCTTGAGGTAAAGGAAAAATTCCTGAATAAGAAGGCTGAGTTGGAGAAGGAAGTACAGCAGCGTAATTCCCGTATCCAGCAGAGTGAAAACAAACTCAAGCAGCGTGAGATTTCTCTCAATCAGCGCCAGGAAGAACTGGGTCGTCGCAAACAGGAAGTGGAGCAGAACCAGCAGCGTATTGACAATGAGAAAAAACTCCTCACCGTCAAGCAGCAGGAACTCGAGAAGATGCAGAAGATGGAGCAGGCTAAACTGGAGGAACTCTCTGGTTTGAGTGCTGAGGAAGCGAAACAGCGACTGGTAGAAAGTCTGAAAGATCAGGCTAAACTGGATGCTGCAAGTTATATCAATGAAATCATGGATGATGCTAAACTGAATGCCAACCAGCAGGCTAAGAAGATTGTAATCCAGACCATCCAGCGTGTGGCTACGGAAACTGCTATAGAGAATTCCGTTAGTGTCTTCCATATTGATAATGATGAGGTGAAGGGACGTATTATCGGTCGTGAAGGTCGTAATATCCGTGCCTTAGAGGCAGCTACTGGTGTTGAAATCGTTGTTGATGATACTCCTGAGGCTATCGTTATTTCAGCTTTCGATCCGATCCGTCGTGAAGTTTGTCGCTTGGCTCTCCACCAGTTGGTAGCTGATGGACGTATTCATCCTGCTCGTATTGAGGAAGTTGTGGCTAAGGTGAAGAAGCAGTTGGAGAATGAGATTATCGAAACTGGTAAGCGTACTGCTATCGACCTCGGTATTCATGGCTTGCATCCAGAGTTGATTCGTATTATCGGTAAGATGAAATATCGTTCTTCATACGGACAGAACCTCTTACAGCATGCGCGTGAAACTGCTAACCTCTGTGCTGTCATGGCTTCAGAGTTGGGATTGAATCCAAAGAAGGCTAAGCGTGCTGGTCTCTTACATGATATTGGTAAGGTGCCTGATGAGGAGAGTGAATTGCCACACGCTTTGTATGGTGCCAAGATTGCTGAGAAGTTTAAGGAAAAGCCAGATATCTGCAATGCCATCGGCGCTCACCACGATGAGATGGAGATGAATACGCTCTTGGCTCCTATTGTTCAGGTCTGTGATGCCATCTCTGGTGCCCGTCCTGGTGCCCGTCGTGAGATTGTTGAGGCTTATATCAAGCGTCTGAATGATCTTGAAGCTATCGCAATGAGCTACCCAGGTGTAACTAAGACTTATGCTATTCAGGCTGGTCGTGAACTTCGTGTGATTGTGGGTGCTGACAAGATGTCTGATGACGAGAGTACTAAACTTTCTGATGAGATTGCAACCAAGATTCAGAATGAGATGACATATCCTGGTCAGGTGAAGATTACTGTCATCCGTGAGGTTCGTAGCGTTGCTTATGCTAAATAATAAAAGCTAAGTATATTGAGTAAGATACAAAGCCGCTGTTCTTTTGGGCAGCGGCTTTTTATATCTTAATTGGTCATTTACATCTTATTAAATTTGAAGTTATGAAGGTGGAACGTAAGGTTTTAAAACAGTTCAATAAAGGTTGTGTGGATTATCATCTTCTGGATGATGGTGATCGCATTCTGATTGCTTTGAGTGGTGGCAAGGATTCTCTGGAACTTGTTCGTTTACTTGCACAACGTTCTCGTATTTTTAAGCCGCATATTGAGGTAGAGGCGGCGCATATCATCATGGATAACATTCCTTATGAGACTGACCGCTCTTATATTCAGCATTTCTGTGAGGAGAATTGCATCAAACTTCACATCCTGCATAGTTCGTTTGATGAATCTACTGATCCTCGCAAGACTCGTTGTTTCCTCTGTGCCTGGAACCGGCGCAAGACGCTCTTCGAGTTTGCGGTAAGCCATGGGTTCAATAAGATAGCCCTGGGACATCACATGGATGATATCCTCGTTACCCTGCTGATGAATATCACCTTCGAGGGTTCACATTCCACGATGCAACCAAGTCTTTCTTTAAAGCATTATCCGCTAACTATTATCCGTCCTCTCTGTCTGGTTCATGAAGCTGATATAAGGCTGGTTGCTGAGGAATTACATTTCAGCAGACAGAAAACATTGTGTCCTTACGAAGAGACTACTCGTCGAGCTGATATGCAGGCTATTTTCCAGCAGTTGGAGCAGATGAACCCCGAAGCCCGCTACAGTCTTTGGCGCTCCGTTTTTATGATATAACTATTGTAGAAGAAGCAATAAAAGAGGGTGTGTCATAAGTCTGTGACGCACCCTTTTTTTTGTGTGTTTCTGTATATT
>ENA-OYZQ01000068-OYZQ01000068.1-human-gut-metagenome-genome-assembly--contig:-NODE-68-length-33546-cov-22.130363_pt1 | contig 33546 bp, 25 predicted proteins | sample MGYA00244076_ERZ653476 | MGnify/ENA primary metagenome ERZ653476 (study PRJEB26926, sample SAMN06164996) | human gut metagenome | biome: ENVO:00009003; feature: ENVO:2100002; material: ENVO:00002003... | reverse complement strand
TTAATATAAGTTATTGATTTACAGACGATTAAATATTAATTTAACGCAGTATTGATCAAGGAGTTGAAGCATAATACCCGGATGCCTCCTGCTATTCCTCATTAATGTAATATGCCTGCCAACAACAGTAAGATAGATATGCTTATTGTTGTTGGCAGGCTTTCTTTTTATGGGTCTTTTTATTGGTCTTTTGGGTGGGCTGTTATTTTTGTTTCTAAGAATTTAGTTTCATTTTCATGTGTTTTATATAAGATTCCCAGGGGGCTTATAATTTTGTCGTATCTAGAAGTTTATCTTTCGTTTTCCTGTTGCAAGGAGTAACCTCGTTTTTTTGTCTCATGGAATGTGTAGCATGACCTTCACCACTGCTTTTTTGGTGCAAAGGTAGGGCAGTCCTGTCAGACGCCAAGCACCACTTTTAAAAAAGTTTCCAAAGGAAAAATATCCCGGCAGCCTTCCGCAATTCTATAGAATTGGGTATTCCAGGATATTTTTTCTTTGGCTGTTTGGTTTTCTGACATGGTTTGGACCGCCCTTCTTTTTTAGCACGAAAAAAGGCTTGGTGTGAAGGTTATGCCGGAATGCTAAAAAAAAAACTCGGATTCTCCTTTGAAAACTACAGAGTTTTGAAAAAGAGGCTGGTGGAGAGGAAATCCAGAATAAATTTTTTTGTTGGACTTTTAAACTTTTAAGACATGAGACAGAATTTTTCGGGCTTTTGCATGGAGGAACATCCGCAGTACAAGGCGTATAACAATGGAGTGGATAATCTGACCACAGTGGAACTCATTTCCCTAATCATCGGGACAGGGACACAGAGAAACGTGGAGCAGGCTCGCCAGTTGTTTAATGTGATGGATGAGAATATTCACAATATAGCCAAGGCAAGGGTGGAGGACTTGCAGGTGGTTCAAGGTATCGGGGATAGCAAGGCTATAGCACTTCAGGCAGCTATCGAGATAGGAAAGCGATACAATCTTGAAAAGATGGCGGAGCGTCCGGACCTTGGCAGCAGTTTGGCGATTTATAATTTCATTCATCCCAAGGTGAGAGACTTGGAAGTGGAGGAGGCGCATCTTCTTTTGATGAACCAAAACTTTAGGCTCATTAAGCATGTGAAGCTCAGCGTAGGAGGTATCACAGAGACGGCGGTGGACGTGAGAAGGATAATGAGGGAGGCAGTGTTAAACAATGCCACCATCCTTGCACTTTCCCATAATCATCCGTCAAACTCACCAAAGCCAAGTAGGGCGGATGACACGCTGACCCACCAAATCAAGGCTGCTTGTGACCTCATGCGCATTTTCTTCATGGACCACGTTATAGTGGCAGATGGGAGTTTTTACTCTTACCATGATAAAGGTAAATTGTAATATTTCAAGGTAACGGAGAGGCTAACCACCTCTCCACATAAAATATTTAGTATGAAATTCGAAGAAAGCATCAATCTCTTGCATTTCTCTAACGAGTACAGGTGCTGATATTATCAAAAGAAAGAGTCCACTCGTGAAGAATGGGCTCTTTCTACTATTTTATAGTTGTTCTATCAAATCTGGCTTAAGTAAGAAATCCATTAAACCAACAATATAAAATCCATTGTTGTTATGATACGGTTTTATGTCATCGCGCATGATGATTATCTTCTTAAAGGAATCATCGATTCTTTTTAATGAAGCACTTTCTTGTTCTCTTTTGTCATCATCAGGCATTGCAAATGCTGATTGAATATAATATCTACGGTCTGCCATATTTGCAACGAAATCGACTTCCAATTGTTTGCGTTCTTTTGCAGTCCTTGCCTCTACCATACCAACATCAACACAGAAACCTCGTAAGCGCAACTCGTTGTATATGACATTTTCCATGATATGATTCTCTTCCACCTGTCTGAAATTCAGCAAGGCATTGCGTAATCCTATGTCTTGGAAATAGTATTTGGAAAGTGTACCTATGTATTTTCTACCCTTTATGTCATACCGCATTGACTTCTCTATAAGAAAAGCGTCTTCCATGTAGGAAAGATATTTGGATATGGTTTTTCTGTCAAGTGTTTCATTCTTTACACTTTTGAATGTATTTTCCAACTTGCTAGGATTACATGGAGAGCCTATACATGATGCCATCACACGCATCAATTCCATAAACTCTTCTCTGTTTTTCAAGTTGTTTCTCTCTATTATATCTTTGAGATACACTGTCTCGTGTAAAGAGCGGAGGTAAGCAGCTTTCTTCTTCTCGCTATCCAACTCTAATATACCAGGTAGTCCACCATAGGTATAATATCTTTTCCACAATTCAAACTTGTCACCTCCTATAGAGTTATATAATTCAGCAAAAGACAATGGAAACAGATGGATTTCATCACCACGTCCCCGAAACTCTGTAACCACATCCTTGGATAGAAATTTAGAGTTACTTCCTGTGACATATACATCCGCATTGCGGATATGCAAAAGACTATTCAACACATCCGTAAACTCATCTATCATTTGTACTTCGTCCAATATGATATAGTAGAGTTTGTCATCTACAATACGTTCATGAATATGTTGAAGAATAACATCAGGGTCACGCAAATTCTTGTTAAGGCGGTCATCCAATGCAATTTCTATTATATGGTCTTCACTTATTCCTGTTTCAATCAAATGATTGTGAAACAAGTTGAAGAGAAGAAACGATTTGCCGCTTCTTCTGATTCCAGTTACAATCTTTATGAGATTGTTTGACTTGCTCGATATAAGTTGTTGTAAATAATAATCTCTTTTTATAATCATAGTAATTCCCGAAAAGTGACATTAGTGTCAACTTTTGGGAATGCAAAGATACGTTTTTTATCGTAAAAGAAAGAATTTTATTCCCGAAAAGTGTCATTAATGATAAAAATCGGGAATAGAAATGTTCTTTTATGTGGTTTTACATTCAAAACCTCATACAATTCAAGCCAAAAATACTGAGGTGTCAGTGGCATTTTACATATTCATTCCCGAAAAGTGTCATTAATGACAAAAATCGGGAATATGTTCAATGTATTAGTCTTGTCAACGAATCGAAAACCTCTTCCGCTTGAAAGGATTGAATTATGAAGCGTTGCATGGTGACAGGAAAGGACACATTGAGGCGGTCTGCAATTCTGTCGCCATATCGTTTGTGTATCTCCTTCGGGTCAAGATTCGTTGTCACAATGGTGAAAAGGTGGGCTTCGTATCTCTTTGTCAGCAGGTTAATGACAGGAGTAATGATGTTGCCATAATCCATTACTTCAACTGGCTCTGTACCCAAATCATCAATAGCAAGCATTTCATTTTGTGCCAGTTCAAGATGATACTTCGTATGGTTACTCTTACATAGTTGAGCGATATGCAAGGCATCTACAATAGTCAATCCATAGCAAGCGCCATAGCTACTACCAGGGTCTGCCGTTGGACTGCGAATTTGCAAAGATAATCATTACAACTGAAACAGCTCACCACCAAAACGAGAAATTAATTCTTGTTCAAGATCGTATGGCAAATTACCACAATTAACAAATGGCCTGTTACCAATGTTAGTCGAGAACTACTATTGATGTTTTTCTCTTCTACAAGATTCTTCCCGTGGTTCTATTTTGATGGTTAACAGCATTCTTGAAGATGGGGAATCATTGCATTAAGCATTGGATGAGCGAGCAGGTTCGCTTTGTGCCCGATGTGCCATTTCCCGCAATCGGAACATTGGTATGCTGCCATTTCCCTTCTTTGCTTGGGATATTTTCTTTTCCATTCTTCGATGGCTTTTAAGGCAGCAGCCTCATTCCGATACGCCATTTTCTTTTTGAACACGATTTCATGAGTAAGTGGGTCGTATTGCTTTTTCCAGTGGGTTGACAGTCCCCTGGTTACATTTCTTACCTTTTCTTTTTGACCAATGTTGTGAAGTTGGAAAGCTGTAGCTCTTTTCATCCAATATCTTTCGTTATTGGTCGTTTTATATCCTTCCTCGTGTCTGTTCATCTTGTGGTAAGCTTGACTCATTCGCTTTTCTACGATTCGGCGTACTTTTCTTGAATCAGAACAGCTTTCTGTTTCAATGTCGAAATTGCGGAGCAATTCTCCATTTTTGAACTTCAACTTTTCGGTGAACAGCTTTTGGGTTTCTGACTTGAAGCGCACCTCTTGGCCATTGAGGACAACTCTGCCTTTATTTCTCTTGACGAGGAAGCATATGGATGTGGATTTTGTGTTTTCTTCCTCCAGCTTCATCACTTTATGTATGGCATTCAATACGTTTTCGGTGTTGAAGTCTTTGGTGATGACAGTATCCCTGATGTACTTGATGAGATAATGGATATTTTTGTTCTCATCCTTATTTGCTCTCAGGTATCTACCAAGGAGAGACAAGTTCTCCGAGAAGTTCCAGTTGTCAATTTTACCGTAGCGGGTTAAGGATGATTCCCAGCTTGCTAAGATATTCTTAATCTCTATATTCATAATGCTATTATTTAAAAGTTATGCCCCCAACTTATGCCATGGAGGCTTTGGTAATTATCTGGTTGCAAAGGTAATGGATTTGCCAGAAATGATATTTCCGTGGCTCAAATTCTTTATGTGCTATAGAAAGTTCCCTCTTAAACAGGCATAAGAGATGGCAAAGTACCATCCTTGGTATTCACTTGTTTCCTGCTATGGCATCAAGAATGACTGCGGTTATTGAACCTTTTTTCAATGACTCTTTGGTATCTTCTATGGTTGTCATGTCAGAGTTAGTTCATTCACTGAGAAGAAATTCCAGTAAACTCTTAATCTTGTTTGATGCGAGTACAAGTGAACGCTTGATTTTTTGATTGTTTCCATCGTCGTGACTTTGTATTATTGTATGTAAATATTCTCTTGAGAGAAATCTAAAATCCATTTTTCTTTTATCATAAAAAGATTTCCCAAGATGCCATCTAGGGGAAAGTTGTTTTCCTTTTGGAAGAGACACCCATTTGATATTTTCATGGAAAATTCTTCTTTGTAAGGGAGCTTGCAGATATAGTCATCGGTTAAACTGACAATGTTGTAGTCCATGATGATTTTTTCTACAATTTCATCTTTCCCTAGAAAATTGAGAAGCTCTTGCTTTTCTAAAAGGCTATAGTTGAAGTTCCCATGAATAACGGCTTCAGATGAAATGATGTTGGAGATGGATCCAGTGTCTACTATCAAGCAGACCACATCGTTCTCTTTTGCGATGGTTACAATTGGGACACCATATACTTGAAGTCCTATTGACATACTATATTTTGCATGATATTCATCTGGGGGAGCGTATGTGTTTATCGTATTGAGATGTACTTCTTTGTGCATGTAGTCAATTACTAGCTGATTTTCCCTCATGACATCTACTCCTATGATTCCCAGTATTTCTTGATGAAAAGTATAAGGAATATCCTTTATGGGTAAAACGATAAAGCTTTTGGTTATTTCTTTCCCCAAAATGGTAATCGAGCTTTCTTCTTTTCTTCCGAACTTACTCTTGCCATAACTTCTTATCTCACATTGGCTGCTTTTATTACTGATTGGGTGCATGAAAAGTATGCTATTGGATGTACCTGTATCCAGGATAAAACAGCCTTTTTTCCTTCCTAGAAAACCTTCAATCATAGTAAGGCCTTCTTTGGAGATCAAAATCGGTACGGTTTGATTTTTTTCTTCTGTCATTCTCTATCTGTTGAATTTACGTATTTATGTTGTTTTTAAATTCGAGTGCAAAGGTACATGATCATTTGGAAATAGTGTTTCCGTCACTTATTTTTGTTTCATTTAGTTTTTATGTATGGTCTCTGGAGAGAAAAAGATAAAAGCAATCATCTCCATGGATGGTTGCTTTTATCTTTACGTTTATATTTCCGTATCATTCAAGTAATTGCATGATTTCGGAAGGAGAATTTATTACCTGGTCATAGGGGGAACTTAGTAACAAAGACTTTTCCTGAGTGCCCCAAAGGCAGGCTACTGCTTTTATGCCGGCATTGTACTAGAGTATCGTCCAGCACAATAAGGATTGAGACTCCATCAGTCTAAAGATGGTTCTAGTTGAACAATTCAACGTACTAGAGCATCGTCCAGCACAACAAGGATTGAGCCCCATCAAGTTACCAGACTTAATAGCATTTGCTACATGTACTAGAGCATCGTCCAGCACAACAAGGATTGAGACTTAATTCTATCTCTTTGATAGAGATAATCAGCACCTGTACTAGAGCATCGTCCAGCACAATAAGGATTGAGACTGTCTGTGCTGCCTGACCCGTCATCATGTTGGCAGGTACTAGAGTATCGTCCAGCACAATAAGGATTGAGACTTATTTGCGGTTATCGTACAATTACAACCGTTTGTGTACTAGAGCATCGTCCAGCACAATAAGGATTGAGACGTTTCTTACTTCTTCGCTTGCGAAGAAGCACATAGTGTAATAGAGCATGTCCACCTTTAATTATGTTTATAACTAATCAGAAAAGAAAAGTTAATAGTAATTTGATAATGTAATTGTACGATTATTAATTGTAGATTCTTTAGGCAATTTTTACATGGATGTGTAGGGATAGTTGCTGGGGACTATATGCCTTGTGGCGGCATAAAAGCCGAAGTTACGTAATTTTGATATCAGTTTTCTCGGCTTTTATGGTTTTTGTATTTTTTTTCTGAAGATTGGATATCCATTTTTTTATATATTTACTTTGTATTGGTGGATGGTGTTTTATTTTACATTTTATCTTGATTGCTTATGGAAGATGAGAAATTGAAGTCTTTGGTGTGTTCTTATATTGTGACATCGTTCTTTTAGGCAGGCTTTATCATATCTTCAAGTGTGGTTCCCGCCATCATTGTGCTACTCTCAATGGCTTCGTGAATCTTCTCGGCAATCATCTTGGGGTTGCCAGGAGAGTCATAGAAATACACAGACAAAGCTTTCATACTGTAGTTATTTTCTTGAGCATTCTTGCTGCTTGCCAACGTGCCAATTGCAGGAAGCAAGGTAAGAATACCATCTAATATGTGTTTTATAAGTTTCTTCATATCTATTTCAGATCTGTGTTTGAAGGGTGCAGGTTTACTTGTTTTTCTTTAGATCCGTCCTATCTACTATTACAGCTGGATTTATCTATTATACTGCAGTGATGTTTTATATTGTGTTATATCTATGAGATGATTTTTGTTTTCTTTGTGTGGAAAAGTCCTCGCTTTTATTCTTTTGAGCGGTCATGTCATCACTATCGGCTTTTTACTTAGCAAAGGTATGGAACTCCCGGCAGACACCAAACACCAGTCGTTTCCCTTCTTATCGGTGAAGATATTTTGCATCAGGCTTCCACAATCAAAGATTGGGTATTCTACAAAATATCTCTACCGATTGTTTGGCTTACTGCCTTTATAGGAGTTTCATCTTTATATGCACGTAAAAAGGCTTACAGTGATGACGGACATGCCGGAATGACTATAAAAAAAACTCGGATTCTTCTGAAAACAAAAGCTTGAAAAGGCTTGTGAATCAGGAAATCCAGAATATTTTTTTAATGTTGAACTTTTAAATATTGGATAAGATGGTAGTATTTCTTTTTTACCGCACAGACGATTGGAACACCCATGCAAGCAAGGATTTGGTTTATATTGGGACAAACAAGGAAGCAAGCATCAAGAAACTCATGAAGTTGGAGGATGAACCGATAACCGAGGAGCAAGCCGAGGACATCAGGCGCATGAACCAAAGTCAGTGCAATAACGTGGGTTATGAGTGGATAGTGGAGGTTTGGACACCGAACCGCCTATAGCAGTAAAAGTAATCATTTTTTTAATATCAAGGATATGGCAAGACAGATGAACGAGGGCATGAAAGCCCAAATGGACAAGAAAAAGGCATTCTTCTTGAAGTACTTTCCTTCAAGAATCCGCAAGGTGAGCGAAGAAGCTAAGGCTGCGAGAAAGCTTATCTATGCTTTCAAGGATGCAAGGGACGATGCTTACAAGGAGGTGGCGAAGATGGTTGTCTCCTATTTGGAAAAGGAGTACAGAGAGAAGGTGAGGAACATGGTTTTCCTTTGTGTGCCAGCCAGTCGTCAAGAGGCGAACAAGAGCCGCTATAAGGAGTTTTGCAAGGAGGTGAGCCGATTGAGCGGCATCATCAATGGATATTCCCATCTTATCTTGATGGAAGACCGCTTGGCTATTCATGAGCGAGGAAGGGCAGGGGAGAAGTCTTTGAGCCATGTGAGCGTCATGGATTTCGATGTTCCTTTTTTCAAGGGCAAGGAGGTCATAGTTTTTGACGACATCATCACCACCGGTGGCTCTTATGCCCTCTTTGCTGAGGAGGTGGAGAGACATGGGGCGCATATAGTGGGAGGTTTGTTCTTGGGTAAAACACATTATAAATAAGGATTCATGATGATAGAGATATTGAAAAAGGCGCAGAGCGTGGCTTTCACCGGGCACCGTTCGATCGGCAAGGACCGGACGCAGGAGGTGAGAGATTTGGTGAGAACCAAGGTAAGGCTGCTTTACATGCTTGGCTTTCGGTACTTTGTTTCGGGTATGGCGCTTGGCTTTGACATGTTGGCAGCCGAGGAGGTTATCAAGCTTAAAGGGGAACTATCAGAGTTAAGGCTCGTTGCCGTAATCCCATATAAGGGACAGAGCGAGCGATGGACTTTTTATCAGCAGCAGCGTTATCAGCGCATCATGAGGGACGTGGATGAGAAGGTGGTTCTCAGTGAGGGATATTACAAAGGGTGTCTATTAAAGCGCAATGACTATATGATTTCCAAGGTGAGCGGTGTCATAGCCTATTTTGACGGACAGCCAAAGGGTGGCACTTTCTACACTTGCCGAAATGCCAAGGATAGCGGTTTGGACATCATCAATCTTTATGTTTGAAATTTGAGGGTTTCTCGCCAAAAGGCGAGGAACTTTTTACTTTTATGGGGCAAGGTAATAGGTGACTTTACTTTTGAGAGTATAAGATGTATGCAAAATAGAGAGTCTCATTTTAACACTTTCGTGTTTTCATTTTAACATTTCTGCGGAGGGTCTATTTTATCTGATTCAGCGTTCTTTTTATCTCTATATCAGCAGTTTACGATTTTTGTATTTATCCTGAATGGTCACATTTTTCTGCATAATAGCCTTGGGCTAAAATGTTAAATATAAAGTTTAATTATTTTTCGACCCTCATTTTGACATTTCTTTTTTACTTTTGCACCCCGAAAACAGATAACAACTAATAATCAACACAAATGAAGGTAAAAAAGTTAATTGTATTCGGGATGCCCCTTTTGGTATGTTTCTCATCTTGTAACCGGCATCCATCGTTCTCTTCTTCCCAGGAGGCATTGGATGGATGCAAGGAGCAACTTTCATCGCTCAAGGAGAAGAAGGAGGTCTCCATCGAGGAGCTTTCCAAGCTGACCGCCAGTTGGCTGGAGGTTCAGGACTCGGCATACAGCGTCTTTAGCAAGGACTCATCCCTGCGTCTGAAGAGTCCGATGGCTGTGGCTTACTTCCTGGTGAGCGATTCCATCCGTAAGGAAATCTCACGTCTGGCTTTCTCCCAGCCTCGTACGCTCAAGGATGTGATGTATCTTAAGCAGCATACCGCCATGCAGCGTGAGAAGTTGCAGAAGGATGCCATCTACCAGGATGCCGTGAAGTTTTATGAGAAGCTTGATGAGTATCCGATTTATCCAGATCTTGCATCCACGCTGAAGGCTTACTCCAAGTTGCTTGGTTCGGCAAAGGGCTTTCAGCAGGGAGAGGAGCTGATGAAATTCATTGCCATGGAGGACAAGTGCTTTCGCAGCTTGATGAAGTATCTCAGTGCAGTGGATACGGAGCAGCTTCAGAAACTCACCACCGCCACCACCCAGGTGTTTGACGGACTCTATTCTTCCGTGGGCAACCTCACGGATGAAGTCAATGACCGGACCATGCTTTATCTAAGCATGCGCTTCAATCGCAGAATCATTCAGAATGCGCAGGCTTGTCATGAGGATGTGAAGGCGGGCAAGCGCCTTTCAGTGGTGCAGAGAGCCAACTACAGATGGATGCTCATCCAGCCGTTCATGGCCATAGATGATTACTCGGCAGCCGTGCTCACTTGCTCTCAGGCAGAGACACTCCTTAGCCTCTCGGATGAGTTGCCTAAGTTGCTTGAAAAGTTAGATTCCAAGCGCCAGGTTTCAAGCAAGGAAAATAATTTAACAGGCATGCTGGCTGATTACTTTATGAAATCATATCTATCATCAATACTTTAATGGATAACAACTATGCAGATTTTTAAAGATTTCAATGATTTAGAATCCGGGCATGTGAAAGATGCCATCTTTACACTCACGAGTGCATTACGTAGTAAGCTTCCGGAAACCTTCAAGCAATCCTTGATACCTACCACCTTGCACGATGATTACGTGGAGGTTTTGATACCTCTGGTGGGGCAGGTCTTGATGGAAGACCTGGTGGATGACCTGGAGAGAAAGATGGGATTTCATGTGCTCTTTGCCACCAAGCAGGAAATGGGTAAGGTGTACAAGGCTGCCGTTTATTCCACGCCGTCGGAGGACAGCATGTTCATCATCAACCTCGGCAGTGAGCAGTTTGGGGTGATGGAGGATATGAGCGTTCGTTTCTTTGACAGTGAGGAGCTCATGCTCCTGAATCTTCAATCTCACCTTCGAGGCATGAGTAAGGTACCGGCCGAGGTGTTGGAGGTTCAGAGCATGAATGAAATCTTGTCCCACTTTTTCTAATCTTCTGTTTTTTTGAAAAGATGTTCATGATTATTTTGAAAACGGTGCTGGCCGTAGTGCTCACTGTCATCCCATTTATTTTTCACTTCTATGTGAAACCCAAGAGTACTGCCGGTGGAAAGTGGCGTTCATCGTTGAGTTTTCTCATGAGTAAGATGCCAACATTTAGGCGTTGGTATGGCTCCATGAAGGCATGGCTTTCCTATGTATATCATAAGATGTATAGGAGTGACAATGGAAGAAAATTCTTTATATTGGTTCTCATCACCGTGATGCTCGTCTATCAGGTGGTGGATTATCACTCGGCTAAAGCTGCCTATGGCATTTACATAGAAAATGTTACCCAAGGCAAGAGTTTGAGTCTCACACCTTATATATTAGACATTCCCAGGATGGGGATGGAGGTTCAGCTCGGCCCCAAGGCTTTGATGGACAATATTCTTCATCCCTTTCAGACGCATGTATTCGCATTTCTGGTAGCCATGGGATTGACGCTTCCTTTGTTTTCCTATCGGCTGGCAGACAAAATTTTGTTAGCGATTCATCAGAGCGTATGCCTGGAAATCATCCTTGCACTTCTGATCATCTCGATGGCTGCGATGGACCATGGGCGTTTCTTCTTACTCTCTGAGCTGCTCTTTACCTTGCTTCTGGCAGGCATGGTTTATCCTTTCAAGGAGCAACCTTCCACTCCTCAGGGTAGGTGCAGATGGTGGAATGTGAGTGATAAAAGGAAGGCTGCTTAGTTTTCAGGACAGTGTCATGTCATCTTTGGTATTTAATTTTAAAAAGCATTTATTTCAACATTGTATTAAAGGATAACTATAAAATGGTAAAAGAAAATTCTCTTATTCAGGAGGCAGGCACCCCATCGAGTGGCTATGCCATCAAGATGTCCTCGGACTTAATCGCATATCTCAGCAACGACTATGCCTATCGCAACCCGAACCGTTACTCCCGCATCAGGGCACTCCAGGATTTGCTCCGCCGTTTTCAAAAGGCTCGGCAGGACTGTACGCAGATGGATGTCAACATCGCCCAACTCGTAAAGGCCTGGGGATGGAGTCGCCCTTCTGTTCTGGCCTTCGTGGACCAGCTTCAAAAGTATCAGGTCCTGGAGGTGTATAACATGGTAACAAGCAAGGTGGTTCGTCTCAAAGCCAGTATCTTTGTCTCTGGCTTGGGAGGCACCAGTGATAAGTAGTTCTCTAGTCCATCCCCTTTTTTCCAAGAATGTGTCGATGGAAGAAGTATAGTTCTCATCTTCTGTAGAAGGCTCCCTTTAGAAGGTGCTGCTTACAGAAAAGTGGCACTCATTTAAGAGGGCGCTTGCGCTTGGGAGGGAACATTTTTACATTAGGGGGTAGCCTACTTCCAAGTTTTGTACCAAAAGCTTGTTTTAACAACCCTTTACAAAGGGGACTGACGTGCGGCAAGCCGTTGTTAAAGTAGGCTTATGGCTACGCCCTAAGAACCCAATAGCACATGTAAAAAATGAAGCAAAAGCAAGTAGTGGATATTCATCCGGGAAAGGGGATGACCCTGGCTCAGAGCAATGAGCACCTGCGGGTGGCGTCAAAGGGAGCCTATAAGAGTCGTCTCTCCAATAACTTTGATCCCACACGTGAACACCTGAACTTTGAGGTGAAGCCTGGAGGGGTTATAAGTCCCTTGGACAAGAGTAACTCTATCCCGAAGAGAATACGCAAGAATATCAAAGAGCGAGGTGTCGTGGATCCCAACTCTGTGTTGGAAACACCGTTTTACCGCACTGTGGCCAATGTCATCTTAGGTGGTTCGAGGGAGCAAATGCACCATTTGGCGTTTGGAGACCAGAAGGTGGATTTGGAAAAAGGAGCCGACAACTCCCAAATTGTCCGTCAGCCTGAGATTGAGGCTTGGGCTAAGGATATGTATAATTTTATGAGTGAAAGGTATGGTGAAAAGAACATTGCAGCCTTTGTGGTACATTTGGATGAATCCAATCCCCATATCCATTGTACACTTCTTCCCATTACAGAGAACAATAAGTTTTCTTTTAGGAAGGTCATGGTAGGTGAGAATAACAGTAAGTTTGACTTCCGTCAGCGTACTTTGGAACTTCACAATGAGATATCACGGATTAATCAAAGGTACGGGTTAGAGAGGGGAGATCCTAAGACTGAGACCGGTGCCAAGCATCGTTCTATGGAGCAATATCACCATGATTTGAGAAAGCAGCTACAGCAAGAGAATGAGCAGCTCTCTCAGACCATCGAGGGCAATCAGACCACCATCAAGGAGCAGCGAAAGACCATCAACTCCTTGGACAGGGACATCAAGCATGCCACTGCCCGCTTCAAGGCTCTTGGCACCATGATTGCCAATTTAGAGTCTCATAAGAAGAAGTTGATGGAGGACATTGAGCAACTGGAGAAAGACCGTGCCACAGGTAAGCTTTCCGAGCAGGAGGCGCAGGCGAAGCTTCAGAAAATACAGAAGGAACTTGATGAGGTGAATGAGAAAATTGCTGACAAGACACAAAAACTCAGTATCGCCGAGCAGCAACTTGCCGACCTCCAAGGCAGAACACAGACGGTCGAGCGAAGATATGAGGAAGTGCAGAGCAAACTTCAGAAGGATGTACCCCAGCTTAACAAGGTTACCCTTCAGGAGATGCAAGCCATGGGATATGTCATGATTGCCACGGACACCAAGCATCGAACTGCCAAGTATGAGGAGTTTCTTCAGAGGCTTCCCTTTGAGCAAAGACAAGTGGCAAGGGATACCTGTGGAATCTTGTTAGATGGGTCAATCGTTGAGAGTATCGCAGAGAAAGCAGCCCATGTGGCATCTATCGCTACAGCCCTGTATCTTGGATATCTGGACGCTGCTACAAGAATCTCTCAGGGTAATGGTGGAGGTGGTGGTCCTGGTACCGGATGGGGCAAGCGGGATGACGAAGATGACCTGGCTTTCCGTCAGCGTTGCTTCTTCATGGCTGTTCACATGATGCGACCATCTCAGAAGATACTGAGAAAGCGATGAAATTTTTTATTTGCGGATTCGTAAATGTGTGTAATTCGTGAATCAGATTCTTTGTCGGCAGTGTTTGGGTAGTATAATTTTCTATGCCGTCAAACAATCTGATGTTTATCGTTTATAATTGTAACGGGGAGTATGCTAGGTGGAAGTTACTTATTGCCATTTAGCTGCTCCTTTATTTTGTATTTACATTTTATGGGTTAAGGGAATACTACGAAGTAAACCGTTTTGTAGTTTATTTTATTTTACGAATTCATTTACTTTGGCAATGATAATTACTGCTACTTCTTTGATGTCAGAAGTTCTGGAATTTGCAATTTTAATTATTTGATAAGCGTTCTGAGGTGAGAAAGATGCCTGGTCCGAAAGAAGCCATAAGTCTTTTGTTGAGCTTTTATGCAGATAATCCGGTAAGACATATTAACATCTTATGATGGAAAAAAGTCAGCAATATATGCAGTTTTGTCGATAAAAAATTGTATCTTTGGCCTCCATAAAAAACATTAATTTGAAACAATGAAAATCATAGGAAACTTGCTGTGGTGGATCTTTGGTGGTCTGGAAGCAGCTTATGGATACTTTACTGGTAGCTTGGCGTTGGCTATCACCATTATTGGTATACCCATTGCCTTGCAGACTTTCAAGATAGGCTTGTTATGTTTGTGGCCTTTTGGATCGGAGGTTAGGAGTACAGAGTCACCTACAGGGTGTATTCGGATACCCTTGAATCTCATTTGGTTACTATGTGGTGGACTTTGGGCATGGTTTGTCCATGTAATCTTTGGATGTTTGCTCTTTATAACGATTATTGGTATTCAATTTGCCAAGCAACATTTCAAGATGGCAGGTTTGTCTCTGGCACCGTTTGGCAAGGATGTGATATTAAATTTTTGATGTTGATGGAAAGATATATAGGTAGACCTACCAATCTTGAGGGTAGGAGTGAGGTGGAGAAAAACTTGGGTGTTCCCATTTGCAAGAATCTGTTCTTGTGTAATCGCCAGCAGACTCAGTTTTATCTGCTGATGTTACCAGGTGAGAAGCATTTCAAGACCAAGTTCCTTTCTTCTGAGCTTGGTTGTTCCCGATTGTCCTTTGCCGAGGAAGAGCACATGGTTAGGTTGCTCAGTATCCATCCCGGTGCAGTCTCTCCCATGTGACTGATGAACGACAAGGAAAAGAAAGTGATGCTTGGGGTGGATAATGAGTTGCTGCAGTCTGAGTTCTTGGGCTGTCATCCGTGTGTTAACACAGCTACGCTAAAGATAAGGTTGAAGGATTTACTGAAGAAGATTGTTCCTGCTGCAAATCACGAATATCGAATAGTGACATTAAGAACCGAAGAGTAAGTAAAAACAAGGCTCAAAACCACATTCTAGTTTACCTGCAACTTGTGGTCTTGAGCCAATATAATGTAGAAGAAGCTTTACTCGAAGAGATGGATTCGTGTAGAGTTTATTCCTTCCTTAGCCTTTCTGATTACAGTATCAAACATCAATTGATTAAGGCAAGTGTCCAAGTTTACCTTCTTTTCAGGATGGATGACCTCCAACTTTTTGTCATAGATCTCTGCCCAATCCTGTGTCCAGTTGAAAAGTTCCTCATCCACTGGCTCCAGATTATGTTCGCTACTTTGTTTCTTGAGTTCCAGAAGGAGTGCAATCTTATCTTTGATGTTTTCATCATCCACAGTGGCTTCTACTAGTTCTATGAACCTTACAGGTGAAACTGTGCCTTTATCATCAAGCCATTTACATACCAGAATGCCTCGCAGGTAGTAGAGGAACCGTTTCAAGGGAAGGCCATAGTCCTTGATATATCTGTCATTATGCTTCTTGTAGATGTGGTTGTAATGGAACATAGCTTTTCTGCATTGAAGTATTGTGCTTCCATTTGTTTGATTTCAGCCATAAAAGCATGGTCTTTTCTATAAACAATAGGGGAGTGGAGCCATTCAAAGAAGGATGGGTTGGAGCGTTTGAAAAGGCGCAGCGCCTTTTTAAGTTCCCATCCAGACAGGTCTGTCTCGTCAGGGAATATGTGCTCGATGGTGTCCTTCTGTTCCTCGATGTGAAAGTACCATGCAGGTTCATGCACATAGACAAAGCGTACATCCCAGTCGCTGTCCTTGGATGCAAATCCCCAGGCACGGCTTCCTGATTCCACTGCGAACAAGACCTTTACATGATATTGTGCTTCGATTTCTCGAAGGTGTTCATTTATGGCGCATTTCTTCATACTGGCTTTCTGGTATTGGCGTAGATATGGAGCCAGAAAACGGGAATCCTTTGTGTAATTTACAGGCTTGCCATTTTCAAGGATTTCGAAAAGGACAGAATTAAATTCTTTGGTGCCAAATTCATCAAGCATGATTTGTGTCGAGGAGCGCAACACGGAAATATAGCTTACTTTATATATTTTTCCTTCTTCCAGTTCATCTTTGATGCCATCAGCCCATGATTCGTTGGAGACATATTTTGCGGTGATAGTGTCTACTTTGTTGAAGTGTTCCTTTATATAGTCTTCTTGAGACATATTGAGAAGTTCTGCTTATTTCATATTTTGTTGTTTAATATTCGTTCTTGTAGGTAAAATCCTTGGCATATAAGTTTGCCATTTCCTGGGTCTTATCCCTCATATAGCTTACGGCTTGGCGAGGATAGATGACTCTGACTCCAGGACCATAACTCATCAGTACTGAGTACAGCTCGAAGTTGATAACCACTGATATTTTGAAGATGCAGCTTCCATCCTTATTTTGCTTAATGAGCTTTTGGCTGTGATGGAGCGGCTTGGTCATGATGTATTTGCTTTGTTCCTCGGATGCCCAGAACTTGATGCTTCTAGGTGTATTGTGAAGGTTTTTGCTGACTCCAATAACATCGTCAAAGAAATGCTCTGAGTCAAATTCTTGATTTTCCTTGAAAGGTATATCCAGGGGTTCCACAGAAACAATTCTGTCCAAAGCCAGGTTATACAGGACCAAGTCTTTCTTGACAGAACCAAAGAGAAACCATCTGTTTCTGTATTCCTTCAGAAGATATGGATAGAGTATATACTCTGTTGGCTCCGTGGCGTTGAAAGACTGGTACATGATTCTCAGCGGTTGCTTGTTGGCGATGAAATTGTACAGAGGATTCAGCAACTTCAAGCCTTTGAGGTTTGGTACGGAGTCAAAATTGATGATGGGTTTTCTGTTGCTTTGGCTAATAGATAGCTTATCTTGTAGCCTTCCTACCACATCTGCCATCTCTGAGAAATGGTCAAAATCTTCCAATTGCTTGAGCATTTCCACGGCTTCTTTCATCACCTCATAGTCGTTCTCTGACAATGGCATGTCAAAGATGGAATACTCTGGATCTGCATAGCGATAATACTTACCATCATAAACTTCTATGGGCGCATTGTAGCCAAGTTTATCGGAACGCATGATTTGCAAGTCTGCTTGGATAGTTCTCAGGGACACACCCTTTGTGATGCCTTCCATGTCATAGAGGGCATCCGAGCAGGCATCCACCAAGTCGTTGATAGTCCAACGGCGATATTTGTTTCTCAGGCAATTGTCTATGGTCTTGTACCTGATTAAGGCATTCTTGTTTGCTGGCATAAGCTATACTTTTAAAGTTTACTGCAAAAATACAAAAATGAGGGTGTGTCATAAGTCTGTGACGCACCCTCCATTTTCTTACTTTTCTTTCGCCGCGATGGTATATAATATACCACCGCTTCTGATTACTTTATTATGTAATGCAAGGCTCTGCCCCAAATTTTTCTTGATCTCGCTATAGGTGATGCCTGGATTGATGCTTCGATCCAAGTCCCATCCGTATGCAATACCTCCATCAGGTCTTATGCTGACATCGTACTTTTCTGATTGAATGGTGAGTGAACGGTAATGCGGGAGAAGCTCGTATTTGATTTCTACCGGTGTGTTCGCAATCTCACTCATACACTTCTGGAGGAATTGGTCACAATCATTTCTCTTCTTGAAATTCTTTTCCAGAGTGAATGTGTCATCATCATCAATGTCATAATAGGTTGGAACATAACCTGCATTCTCTTTACTGGAGCGCATGATGCTTAGTCTATCAACATTCAGTCCATATTTGCTTTTGATCTGCTTGATCAGATTTGCCAGCAAGATACAGCCTAAAGGAGAGTTTAGATATCTATCCGAATAGTTCATGTGAACATGCTGCATACTAGATAAATATTTGCCTATATTCTCCCATTGAGTTGGGTTGCTGTCTACAATACCGTCTAGAAGGGCGTTTGAATCCAGATCTTTCGTAATATACTCTTCAAACATTTGGCTATTTGAAGTAGTCAACTCATGGATGATAGCTTCCTTATCAATCTTTTCAACAGTAAATTTCGGAAAATCTTCTGTTGAAATGAAGATATCGGCAGCTTGTCCCCAGCTATCATTGAAATCATTACATGCCTCATTGCTGAAATAGATTTTGTGCTCTCCGCTTTTGAAGCTCAGCATGATGAGAGGATGGACATCCTTTTGATCAGTCATGATGTAGATATCCTCTTTGTAGAGCATATTGAGGGCAGAAGTGAGCTGGTCGGCAGGAAGTTGTTTGAAATTTATCTTCTTGTCGAGAATATAGTTTATCTTTATATCATTTAATGATAGCTCCTTTATGTTATGTGCAAATGGGAATGTATCTGCTTCCCAATTCTCTACTTTGCCTGATATGAATACGGAGAGAGAGTCCAGCATATTGCTTCTCATAAGATGGTAGAGTTCTGTTGTTAAATCAGAAGTTACCTTCTTTGCATCAGGACATATCTTCTTGATGTTGTCATCTACTTCTCTGCTTTCTACTTCCATGGTAAGCCACGAAAGGGCTGCATGACGGTCCAGGTAGTTGAGATACCATTGGGTGTTTCTGTCAATCAAGCAATTAGTACAAGCTTTATCGCAGTTACAACCTTTCAGCGCATCGTATGCAGCCTTGAAAACTTCATCTTTATAGTCAAAGAGCAGCGGAGAATAGCCGGAGCCGCCAAGAGCTGTATCATAGATGAAGATTGAATTATAGCTCTCATTATAGCCAAAGTCTATTTCTCCATCATTGATGCCAAGTATCTCTGTGAGTTTTCTGCTAAGGATTGCTCCCAGAGAATAGAGTGTCTTGGGGTCTATGATAGGGTTTGAGTTGGCATCATAGAACTTAATCTCAACCAGGTCTGTTTGATAGCGTCCTACAAGAAGGACATTTCTTCTGATATTTGCTCCGTCATTTTCTGTACCTTGGCACTCTTTACCTGCCAGGAGATGCTTATGAAGAGCTAATGGATGCTTGTCATCTGATGCTCCAGCAAATCCGTCTTCTACCTTCATTCTACCACAATATGGGCACAAGGCATATCCATAACCCTTTCCTTTGTTGTAGAACAGAATCTCAGAACCATTAGCACCACTTCTCATCTTGAACTTAATGGCATGTTCATTTTCTGACCATGGTTCCATTTTCAGGAGAACTGGTTGGATGAGATTCATGGCATTGTCATTTTTAAGGACTCGAGTGGGTTTGGAATCCCAGCCCACAGTGAATCCTGCCGGTTCAACAATTTCTGTGAAGTGATTGGTTCCGATTGTCATATTTGAGAGTCCGTGCATCGTTCCCAGCTGATGGCATGAAGGACATTCATCCAAAGGTTTGCCATATACGATGGTCGTATAGTGGCAGTGATTGCAATATTGAATGACATTCTTTTTCGTACTGTCAAAGCGAGATTTTAGAGTGATGCCGCTAGGTTCATAACACCATTCATTGATGATGACTTTATTGCCGGGAGCATATGCTGAAACGGCGTGGCTCATGTGTAATGTTGGCATCTTAGCTCCTGTTTTGCCTGCTCTGTCCAGATCTGAGGTGAATTCTACCAGTCCTGTTGGAATACCTGCTGATGGCAGGAAGTTGTTCTCAGCCAGCCATGGCATAAGAGAAGAATTGACAAAGTTATTTTTACTGTTTGTTACGGCATATCGTTGACGGGCTGGCGCTCCTTCTGTGTCCTCGATAATCTTGTCATAGATTTCTACTCTTTCTCCATACTCTTTTTTAAGCTTCAGAATCTTTGCTTTACACTTTTGAGTTGAGCTCTCCAAATCTTGAACGGCAAGGATGCTTCCTTTTACTAGTTCTGCATATTTGGGCAATAATGCCTGGTAATGGCTCTGGTGATTAAGTATGTCGTCGAGGAAATCACAGAAGAGGTCGCATGATGAAACATCTCCACCGAAGAAGTTTTCGATGGTAGCTTTCACTCTGATACCTCCTCTGGAAGCAACATATGTAGAGAAAAGATAGCTGTTGACCTGACGCTGGATGATTTGTACACTTTCCAGTCTTACCTGTGCCATTTGAGTTATGTGTGCCATTGACCAACCTGGATTATTCCAGGCTGACATACCTATCGGATTAGGGGCACAGAAGGTTAAGGCCAACGCTTTTGTTTCCATGCGTCGTCCTGCTCGTCCTGCTCTTTGGAGATAATTTGCAGGTTTTGGTGGTACATCATTCATTACAACCTCAGAGATGCCTTTCAAATCCACACCCATTTCCATGGTTGTTGAACAGGAGAGGATATTGAGGTAGCCTTTATTAAACTGCTCCTCGTATTTGTCCAGTACCTGTCTCTGCTGCTGACCGGAATGTTCACCTGCAATGAAGATTGGTTGCATATGCAGTATGTTTATTATAAGGTTGTTGAGCAACCCTCTATTCTTGATCTCTTGGAGGTTTTTATTAACCCAATCTGTTATATCCTGGTCACTTACGCTCTTTATCCCATCACTTGTTTTCTTTTGACGCTTAGGATATGGGAACATAGGAAAATGTAACTCAGAAGATTCATCAATCTTAAATCGGTCAAAGTTTGATTTTGATATGTATCCGCTTATTCTTGGGCTGAAGCCTCTGAATAAGGTGTCAACAAACACATTGTCCACAGGGCATACGTATGCCTTGTCCATGAGCTGTATTCTTACTTTGTCCTTATCTAATAAGTCCAGAATGTATCCATGTTTCTCCCTGTCAACTTCTTCCAGTACATTTTGGGTGAGGTATTTCCAGGCTTCTTGTAAGATGCTATTTATCAGATCTATATTTTCCTGGTTAAGTTCTTTTGTGGAGTTGATGTTCAAGGCTGCACATAAAAGAAGAACAATCCTGTTCTGGCTTTCTTTTACTTTCCCCTTTTCGGACAGAGTTACTGTTTGCCATTTGCTTACCTTTCTATTTCCATAGTGGGCATCCGAACTTGATGGATAAATTGGTGAGCTGAAATCCGTTTGCGTTAAGAAAAATTTATAGCTTTCCGAAAGGGCATAGTGACGGTTGCCTCTGATGTAATAATCAAGGCATATTTTGAGAAAGTCCTGCCAATCCGAGTCTGTAAAGCTTCTGGTGGCCAGTTTTGTAGGAACTTTGGCTCCTTTTAATGTAGGGTATACAACTTTCACCAATCCCAGGGTCTCCAAGGAATTGGAATGCTTTGGTATCCATCCAAACTGGTCAACATAGAGGGCACGAAGGTAGTTGGTAGGTTTGAAATCAATACCATTAACCCCTCTGCTTCTTGCCTCTCCAAGATGTTTGAACATCTTCTTGAGCTCTATATTTTTCTCTAGCGACTTTTCAATACTCTCCCATGCGACAGGAGTAGGGGATGGATCCTTGCTGTTTCCCATTCTCTTGTCTTCCAGATTCTTGAATAAAGGCATTAATGGAGCTGGAATCATAGGCATAGTCTTGAATGCCTGATATTGCGCTTCTTCTTCTTTGCTTAATCCTCCTTCTGGGTTGTAATCCTGAAGCCTGACTTCGCAAAGGTTGTGATATATTGCTGTACGAATCCAGTTACGTTCCACATCTTGATTGAGAGTCATTGCAGATTTTGCCGTGTTTTGGCGGCTATCTGTAAATGTAATGAACTTTCTTCCTTCGTATATCAACTCCAAGTCATTCTGATCTGCAGCAGGTTCTGCATTGTCTAGCAATATTGGTGCTAAAATACGGCCCATGAATGTTGCACTGGCACGGAAATATTGGATTTTGCCAAAGTCAATGCTTCCTCCACAGTGTGGGCATACGTTTTTACCATATTGATCCCAGCACTCCTTATATCCGTTGCCATCATCGTTTTTAATTGCATTAATTCTAGAAACATCTGTACTTATTGTAAAGACGTTTTCTTGTACATTGCTTCTTGGGCATTTATTTGGCTCCCTTGCCAATATGAATGGTGAATAGGGACTGTTGCTCTTTTCAGATTTAGCATCCTCGTGGGTATCTTCTTCATCTGAAACGTAATCAAATATATCACTATTGAGTTTTGTAGTATTCACTCTCATGCGGAATGCTTCATTCTTATCATTACTTTGTTCTCCAACAAGCAGTGTACCTCCACAATGCGGACATGTCGCTATTTCCAAAAGAGGCTTTTTGCAAGATGGACATGTAGTGTTCTGGTAAGTGGTCAGTGATCCGAAGTTGATGCTGTTACCTTTATGGGTTTTACAATCCGGATTGGTGCAGACATAGATGCCTCTAATGGATCGAATGAAGAAGTGGATACGTGTAGGCAATAGGGCTCCTGCTGAACCATCTTGATTCAGTCCCTTTATTTTTTCTCCAAGCTTGTTTACGAGTCTCAGGCTTTCTTCCCTTGATAGTTTCTTGTTGAAGACATGAGATATGGCACTAAGAGACAAAGATGGCTCTTTATTTATCTTTTTTCTTAAGCCTTCAATATCTCCTACAGTTGCCTTCCCTGAGAATTCTCTGTTTATTTCACCTAATAGATCTGCACATGCAGAGTAGTTTAAATCGGGTATAATTCGTTTGCCATCAATAATTTCTATATCAGATGCTGCCTTGCCAGTGATGTCCGATACGAACTGTTTCAGCTCTGTTGCTGTCTTAGGATCTTTTGGGTCACCAATTGTTGCAGAAGTCAGGGCAAAGTTTACCTGTTCTATGGTGACTCCAAAAGCATCCAGGATTCTTCTTATCTGAAGAGAAAGCTCTGCAGCAGAAGATCCTGTGTAGGTATGAGCTTCATCCAGTAATATCCATCTCAGTTTACCTTGTGATTTCTTAAGAATACATTGGTCTTCCGGTCTTACCAACATATAGTTAAGCATTGTTGGATTGGTAAAGAGAATCTGAGGCGGTGTCTCCCTTATCTGTCTTCGGGACAAGAGTTGGGGATGAGCTTGCAATGCCTTGTTTTTATGTATGTCCTCAGGAGTGTCACCGTTGTATATGGCATAGGTGACCTTTGGAGAAAGTGCAGAACACCAGGCATGTACTCTTCTTTGCTGGTTTTTCATCAGGGCATTGAGAGGGTAGATGAAGATGGCTTGCACTCCTTCATTTACTACAGTACTCTTCTGACGATACAGATCCTGTATGACTGGAATCATGAAGCATTCTGTCTTTCCAGATCCTGTTCCTGAAGTAACTACAATGGTCTTTTTGTCATTGAGTAGTGTCTTCCAACTGTTAGTCTGATGAGTATATGGGGCTCTATCTAGAGGAAAGCGATATTCTTCATCTTCTATGCTTCCTATGGCCCTTACAAAATTTTCGTCTAGAACATGTTGTTTTGTGGCATGTTCTAGAAACGTCATGGAAGAGCTTTTCCATGGAAAAATTGTTTGAAAGACAGGAGGAGCAATGAGAGGCTCCTTCTGTGTCAGGAGTTCTCTCAGATAGTTTTGCTCTTCCTTATGACCAGGAACCCATGTAGAAACCAAAGAATCTACGAGTGCCTTGTTTGCGTCTGTGTAGAATTTAGCGTAATCCATTATATTTCTTATTTAAAATTTTTAATGCTTTTGTAAATATATACGAATACATCGTGGTGAAGTATGTCCTATAAAAATTGATGATTCTTCTAAGTCGGATATTTTCTTCACTTTTATCAGTCCAGATGTCCTTTCCTTCCCCATATGCATACTCTGCAGCAATGATAGGAGAGTTTAGAAAGGTGAATTGGTATCCGGTAATGCCTTGACAAGCATTCGGGACAAAATAATTCGCTTCTGGTTTTATGGTTATATACGGCAAATCTTCATTGTTGTCATTCTTTCCCAAAATACTGGAGCGTAAATCCAATATTTCTCTTTTAGAGAATAAATCCTCAGTTTCATTTAATTCTCCTGAAATGAACTTCTTGACATCCTCAGTATATTCTGAGTCTAATGTTGCTTTTAGCATTTCCTCCAAGTAGGTCATGAAAAGAGGCATGAGAGTCATAGCTATATTTATGTCAATGGTACTATACATCTCAAAGATGCTGTCTATTGCTTTTTGCCAGTCTTCTTGTTTAATCCAATGAATTCCTATAGCGTATTCATGTTCTAGTCTGCTTACTTCAGCGGTGAAAATATGATTCTTGCCAGCAAGAAACATTACTAGAATGAATCTTGTAAGAAGGCTAGGATCCTCTGCAATAGTACTGATGCATTCAAATACCTTGAACGGAAGATGGTATTCTGCTGCTATCTCAAAATACCTGGTGGCACTTTTCCAATGAGGTCCATCATCAAGTCTCTCAGATTCCAGGAATCTTTTCCATATTACTGTAGTGGACTCAATATTCTCATCTTCTGTATCTTGATGTACATCTTCTTCCAGATGAATGACTTTTGGAATCATCTGCTTTTCTTCATATTTATCAGAGAAAATGGCATAAGTATTCGAGTCATAGTTAGACAAACTGCTACTGATGTTTCCATCCATGCAATAGCCTAAATCTATTATCTCAATGCTAGAGTCTGGGATGTTTATACCCATAGGAAGCGCCATGACTTTCCCTTTGTATTCTTCTTCCGAATGTGTTGCATCAATATTGAATACTCTAATTTGTTTTTTATATTCCAATTCATCATAGGATGTGCCATATATGTATCGTTTTATTTTGATGGAAATACCCTCCAAAGAGAAAAGAATATGACTGTTGATATCATCATAGTCATCTACATAGAGATCATAGATTCTTCTGATGGATTCTTCGAAGTTACTCAACGGTATGATACCTTCCGGAAATTTTCCGGTGATGCTAACTTTTGATTCTATACCTTTTGAATCAATATAGCTGATTCGATACTTGTTCTCTCTATTTCCATGAGTGATAATACGATAGCTGGTGAGATCATTTACAGATATAATCTCTCCTTGTTTGACGTGATGGTTCTGTGAATCAAGAATTGATAATCCTATGAATGGAGCAGGAATTTCTATTTTCAAAGATGGCATACCAGCTATCAGGATTCTAAATCCTACTGTTGGACATATCTTTCCGCTTTCATTACGCTCAATATGCCATCTGTTTTCAGATATAGAGTGTACTGAAAAGTTCTCGTTTTTTTCCATCACAACTTTTCCTCTGCTATTGTGACATGATATCGTTGCAGAGGTTATGGTTTCATTTGAAGATTCAAATGTCAAGTTACCGATGGAATAGAATGACTCTATCAAAGTATGATTGTCCGGCAGGTCAATCTTGATCTCAAGCCATCCAAATGGTAATATATGGTTTCTTGAAATTTTATACCATATCTTTTCGGTTCTCAATCTGTAATATACGCAATATTGATTTGATTCGACAGGTTGCCCACTTTCATTCCAAACAGAAATATATGGACATCTGTTTAGCAGCTTATAGTTACTGCTTTCTAACCATCCAATGAAGATTCCACCAAATTCTACAGAATACTTTGTAAATGTGCTGGTGAAAGTCATACAATCTGAAGTTACAGAATTTACTAGCTCCAAAGATTCAGAGAATTCATAGCAGACAACCTCTGTATGATCATATAGTTCAAATATTTTTGATTTCTCTGCATGAACCGCTTCCCATTCTTTGGTGACCAAAATAACGTTACTCTCAGCTTTTCTTCCTCTTTGCTGGATGTATTTGTTGTTCGTCTTTTGGAACTGTTGAGGGGTAGAGAACTCTGGTGGATAGCAATTCAGCGCATTGATAAAAAGACATTCTCCTTCATTGGAGATAAGCTTCAATTCAATATATGATTCTCCTTTCCATAAAAATTTTCTTTTTTCAAAGTTCATACAGTGGTAGATTCCGTTTTGGATACCACCTTCACTTTCCTCAAGCTTGCTACGTTTATATGTTGCAACGTATTGTTGATCTACAAATAAGTCGAATGAGAAAGTTTTTTCACAATTCAGTCCGGCTATGGTTCTACTGCTGATGTTGATAGAATGATTCAGACAATAATGTAATTCCACCATATCGTTCTTCAATTGTACTTCCCAGTTGAAAGACAGAGGTTTACGGCTATGTCCCGTTTTTGCTTCTGATGCAGTTCGCTTCAATGAGCTTGTCAGTTCATGAAGTTCCCCGTCTTTGTTGGAATCGTATGGTAAAAGATCTTCACGGTCTTCTACTATAGCATGTGCAATTTGGGTGGAAATTTCGTATATGCTATCATTTTTGAATGATTTCGGTAAGTAGGAAACACAGCTCATAGATGCTATATTTGCAGTATTCAAGTCTATATTGAGACTGCTGTATTCTTCCACTAGATGGCGTAAGAATTCTTTATATCCACTAAAATTGGTCTTGTTATTTACGACATAGCCTATAGGCAGACCTCCTTGCATCAAAAGAGATCTGAAATAATGATATCTATTGTCATGGATGAAGTGAAATCCCCATCTCTTATAAGCCAGTCTTGCCGATTTATATAAGTCGTCACTGAAGCTTTTTGGAATATTTATGCTTTCAGCGATAGCTTCCCTTGAAGGAGAGCCGCCATCGTAGATTTTTTGCCACCATATGGCATAATACAATGCTGCTTCTTCTCCTACAGCATAAAGATCTCGCTTGAGATAGGCACGATAGAGACTTCTTGCTAGTTCTTCCTGTTCTTCGGGCGTTATATTCATTTTCCATATTGGGTTCAGAGGTCTAGAAAGGCCTCTGGTCTTTAGAATGTTATCGAAGGCAGGATGTTTGCCGGCATCATATGTATATGTTATACTGGCAGTCTCTTTTGCTAGATTTTCATCATCATTCTCAGAGGTTAATTCCTCTTCATAATCAGTTCTTGTGTCCCCTTTCTCTACAATTTGGTCTTTATCTTCTAGGGTTTCTGATTCGATTCCCTCAAACTCATTTTTTTCTGATTCTTCATTAGAGCCTGATTCCTCTATTTTTGCAGCATTCTCAAGAGCAACTTGCTGTTCATATTCGAGAGACTGCATGTCTTCTTGTATGCTAGTCTCTTTCCCTTCTTTAATTTCAATGTATTGCATTGGGTTGGTTTCCTCTGTTATATCAGAAATAGAATTTTCTTCCTCAATGTTATCTGTCGCCTCATTGATTTCTGCGTCCAAAGGTTCATCTTGGAGTTCAAACTCTTCAGTTTTGTTTTTGCTTGTTTGTTCACTAGTGGTTGATTCAACCTTTGTGATATGGTTTACAGGCAATACAGACTGACTATCTTCCATAGCTTGCTTCTTTTCTTCTTTGATTTCTTCCTGCAGCTTTTCTTGAGCTTGTCCTTCTGTCAAATTCTCTTCTGCAGCTTCCTTACTCTCTAGTTTTGATACATCGATGGTATCATTATTATAAAGATCTATCTTGAGGTTACTTTTTATGAACAGTTCTAATAGTTCATCTTTTGATTCTTGAGAAAAAAATACGATGTTTCTAAAAGCTTGAAAATTTCTTAAATTATCAGTTGCTCTTAGTATTGCACCAATCGTATAGGTTTTTGCACACTTCAGGGCTTCTAATGTTTCGTCTGATATTAAATTGTGGTCATACAGCTCAATAATAGATGTTGAGAAGTAGATAGATATAGGAGTTGATATTTTGTTTTTATTGGATACTTTACCGGTCTTCTTTTCCGTTGTCTTAGCTTCTGAATTTTCAGATTTGGTTGTAACGTTGTCAGCTTTTTTGTTGCAGAATTCGACTTTTAGCCAATTTCTGTATTTTACGATATTATATAATTCTTCCTTAATAGTCTCTATATGTAAAGAATTGAAATCATTGAAGTACGTTAAATTCTTTGTTTTGTAAAGGATAGCTTCTATTGTCGATAATTCTTTTCGCTTTAATACCTCTAATGTGCATCTTGAAATTAAATTCTGTTCGAATAGTTCGTCAACAGAAGTTGTCAAGTATACGTATATGTTTTTGGCTACCATTGTTGAATTAATGGAGGCTTCTTTACTTTCTGTTATATTATCCGATTTTCTTTGTGGTTGATGTTTCGAAAATTTGTAGTCTTTTATTTTGTATAACACCATAAGTAGGGCATTAAAATCTCTTGCCCCTACTTTGTGCTTTAAATATGTTAAGTGACCTATCATGTTATTTAAAAAAGCATGTACGTCGTTTATCGTATAGATACTTTCTTTTTTTAACAGAGAAAATTCGCTTTCCGTAATTACATTGTTTTGATAATATAATGCTAAATCTACGTTTCCTTCACTACCCAATTGGGTATGGCAGTCCAGCGCACTAGTGTAGCAGCTGCTCTTTGGGCTAGTTATGATATGATAGTTATCTTCTTTTTCATTTCTTTCAGCTTTTGTGAAATTTAGAATGCCTTTCATTGCAGATAACATTTCTTCATATCTCTCTGCCCCAAGTCTTGTCTTCAGATATTCTTTAAAGGTGTTACTTGCCGATTGAAAAAACAAAATAGCTTCAAAAGTAACAAGACCAGCTTCTTTGAATATATACAATTCTTCTTTAGTGATGAGCATGATTTTGCACATTTCATCTACTGTCATGTCTTGGACTGACAGCGGCTTATTTTTTGCAATGAAATTGGCATTAAAAACCTCTTGGTATTGATTTTTTTTGTGTACGACAGAGGAAAGTATATTTTGTATTTGTAGATAATTCCTATGAGTCATCCCCTGAATTGTCAAAAATTCCTCAATGTTATGAGCGTTACCTATAAAACCTAATATTTTTCCTACGGTAACTAACCTTTTTGAAATTAGGATATTATATGTTTCTAAGCTGATCATGTTGTCATAGAACAACTCTTTGATGGATGTCTCTTCAGTTACTATCATATCTCTATTATTTTTTGCAAATTTAATAAAAAGATAATTAACTGACGAGTTTTTATGAAATATTTTTCAGTTTTATGTTATATAACATGATTTTTTCTCTTCTGTGCAGATAGACCGCACAATATCGATGTTTTTATGCATTTCCATATTACCATAACATTCTAGTTTCATAGATGATGATTTTGTGATATTACGACAATACAGACTATACTTTTGAAAAGTAATATAAGCGTGAGGATACGCTGTATGTTTTGTGCAGTAGTACTACATATTCAAAGAAACTATATGCTATGGCTGGATTTTGATACTTATGAGTGCATTGGTTGACATACTAACACATAATGCATTCTTGGTAAATATGAACGGAGAATCATATAGATTGAAAGAAGCTAAGAAATTTAATATGCAGAACAGATAATTTTATGGATTTTATTTGGTAGTTTGATAATTTAAGAATACCTTTGCAAGTGGTTTGATGTGCTACACTTTAATTAGAAAGTGTTACACTTTTAAATTAGCATATATAGGATGTACTAAATTTTATATCAATTTAATGATATTATTAGCACATTTAACTTATAACATAACAAATATTGATATGTTGGACATAGATTTGCAGGAAAATCTCTACGTAAGATTGGACAATGAAAAGAAACAAGGGCTGATAAGCTTGGTTTACAAAAGAAGTCGGCAGGCATTAGTATACTTCCGATGTACCAAAGAGGTGTCCTTGTCCAAACTGGAGATCATCGCAGACAATTTTCACATGCCTTTGGATTATTTCAGAGTTGGTAGTTTCTTTAAAGCTAACAATATTGCTGGTAACAACAACTCTGTGGGAAATGTATCTATAAACACAAATCTACTCATAGAGAACCAATCTCTCAAAAGGAGTTGGAAGCATTAAAATAAACTCTCAAGCCAAAGACAAAAGCCTTGAGGAAAAGGATTTGCTTATCGAAACTCTGAGAAATAATAATAATTCTCATAACACTCTTATAGATTTAGCATATGACATTGACAAAAGAATACATCTTTACTTTGACCTGCCTAAAAGAAATAGGCATCAAAGGTGTCGGTCCCAAGAAGGTTCTTTCAATAGGTAACACCATAAAAGAAAGAAACATTCCAATAGAGTCATTAGAGGACTTGGCTTCTCTTATGAAAACAATGAAGGAGAAAGCCATCAATAGCGTTCGAATGGAAGACTTGCAAAAGGCGTATAATTATGCCATGAACATCGTTGAAGCCAGCAAGGCAGAAGGGATTGGTTTTAAAGGCTACTACGACGATGATTTTCCAGAATCTTTACGAAAGACGGTTGATGAAGAAGGAAAAGAGAATCCACCTCTTCTTTTATGGTATCGTGGCGACTTCTCCATCACAAAGCTTCCTGGAATAGCTGTCATTGGGACAAGAGAGCCTACCGAAGAGGGTATCATCGGTGGTAAATACCTCGCAGGAGAATTTGCCAAAAGAGGTTTCAATATTGTATCAGGTCTTGCAATAGGTTGCGACACCTGTGGACATGAAGGTGCATTGAATGTTAATGGAAAGACAACAGCAATACTCGCCAACGGCTTAGACAATAAATCAATTTATCCTCCAGAAAATCGCGACTTGGCAGAAAACATAGTCAAAAATGGTGGGGTGCTACTCTCTGAATACCCCATCAATACTTCCGTGAACAGATATAGCTTAGTTACAAGAGACAGGCTGCAATCTGGACTGGCGCAAGCTACGTTAGTTATTCAGACAGGAAAAGCAGGTGGCACCATGCATGCAGCAAAAGCTACGTTGGCAGCTAACAAACCCCTATATGTTATGTTTTTCAAAAAAGAGGAAACTAACAAGCATGAGAAATGCTTAGGCAATGAAGCTCTCCACGAACAGGGAGCCATCTACCTCAAAGGCAATGACAATATTGATGAAATAAGTCATAGCATTAAAAACAGAAAAGTCGTGAAGTCTGATCTTTTTGATTGAAAGCCTATGAGAAAGATTATATTTGACCTTGACTTGACTTTAGTTGACACAACTATTGTTGAGCAAGCAAGACACGATAGGAACTGGCAATTAGCCTATTCCCTGATACCCAAGTGCAAACTGTACGAAGGTATGGAAGAAGTATTGGCTATTATAAGAAACAACAACATCAATACGTGCATAGTCAGTACATCACCAAGAACATATGTCGATAAAGTAGTTGATTATTTCAACTTACCTATTCAACATATAGTTGCGTACCATGATGCCAACCCTGTCAAACCACATCCAGCGCCAATGCTAAAAGCGCTAGAACTGTTGGAATGCAAAGCTGCTGAAGCTATCTCTTTTGGGGACAGAGTCATTGACATTCAAGCTTCAAATGCTGCTAATATAGAAAGTGTTGCATGTTTTTGGGGTACTAAAGAAAAATCTGAGTTAATACATTCAGATTACAGCCATGCGATTGTATCTCCAAAGGAAATTCTAACACTAATACGATAATATATTCTTTCACTTATAACAAAAATATTATGAACGATTCAGACGGCTGCCTTAAATGGACTATCGGCATGATTGGATGGTGGATTTTTTGTGGCATATGTTTGCATTTTGACATTTGCCCAATGACACCTATCCTATGGTGTGTAGCCATTATTATAGGTGTTATTTTTGCATTTGGCATAGGAGTGACAATCAAAGAAAAGAGAGATGCGAAGAAGGAAGAAAAAAGACGTTTCATCTTAGATGCCAAATATGAAAGACTGAAGAAAAAATATCCTCGTGCAACAGCTATTTTTTTTAGAGAGGAAAAATATTTTTCAAACAAAAATTATTACAAGCCAGAATTTCAGAAATATTTTGATCTATCAGAAGATAGTTATGTACAAAAAGAACAAGAGTGCAAGGAACAAGAAGAAAGAGCTATAAAAGAAGCAGCAAGAGTAGCCATATTCAACCAACAATTAAACAATATAAAAACTCTATATAAGCATGGACTTGCTATTTGGAAAGAGAAGAATAAGGAAAAATTTCACCCAAACAGAAAGCCTAACGACCCTTGGATTCCAATTTGGGAAGACGAGGATAAGCGTCCGTTCTTGACAGATAGTGAAATCGTCAAAAATGAGCACGATATAAAAGAATATGAAAGTATCTATAATAATGCTATCACATATAGTAAATGGCAAAAAGAACAAAATTCATTTTCATCTTTATGTTGGAATACTGCACATGACAATTTTCCTAACCTTGGAAGATATAAATATCCTTTATATTTGCCAAGCTATAACAACAATTATGATGCTATAACAAATGAGTGTACTATTTGGCAAATATTTACAGATTGTTTCTGTGCAGACAGCAATATAGATTACACGTACTACAAGTGGATTAATGACAATTTTGAAAAAACAAAGAATTTAGATAATAATTACATTAAGCGAAACGTAAATAGAATTGTTGATTTCATCAAAAAAATAGATAAAGAAGTTACCGTTATTATTTGTCCTGGCAATGGCGACTTTTTTGATGACACTAGCATATCGTTCATATCATGGCTTGGTGTAAAATTAGGTGATGCAGGTCTTGAATTTCAATTATATGGAGAAGAAACCCCATCTAAAAAATATGTAGTATTAGTTGAAGCCATTACTTCAAACAGTTTATTAAAAGAACACTGTCAAGAAATAATATCAAAATACAGTTCGCAATCCCCCTGTCTTTGCTACATATCTTTGATGAAGGGCTATGATACGGATGAAATGCAAGCATTGATTGACAAGAAAAAGATAGAGGAAAAAGAAAGAGAAAAGCAAAAAATTGCAAAAGCTCACAAAAAGATTGTAGAAGCTACTCAAAAATGGGACACTATCTTTATGGGGTTCCAAGCTGTCAGTATGCTTGATTACTATCCAACAACTTCTAATGTTAATCAAACATCAGACATATGGAATGACCGTCGCATGGTGTGGAATTTCAAGAATAACCCAGAAAAAGTCTATGATGAAGAAAATGAAAAAGCTGTAGAATGGGTTGTTAAACAGGCAGAGGAGATTATTGTAACGACTTTCGGTAAAGAAAACGCTCAGTATGTCACTTTTGTCTGCATACCTGCATCAAGTCAAGAAATGACAGAAAGAAGATATAAAGCATTCTCTGAAAAATTATGCAAGGTAACAGGTATGATTAATGCTTTCAATCACCTCAAAGTTACCCGTGCCAAAGCAGAAAAACATACAGGTGGAAGTTCTTTCAGTCAAGACATGTTAGAATTCGACAAGGACTTTTTCAAGGACAAATACGTCTTGCTGTTTGATGATGTCATAACCAGTGGCTCTTCTATGAAATCCTTTAAGTCCAAGTTGCAAGAACTTGGTAGTACTGTCATTGGTGGAATATCAATAGGACGAACCAAAGACAAATTTAACGAACATACCCAACGAGTAACATTGGAATCATTGGGAATAAAATCTATCCCAAAGCCTTTGTTTACAATGGGAGGTAAACCGCACCCCCATGACAACGACATAATAAGCGATCCTTTTGGCATTATCTCCACACAAGATAATGCCAGAAAAGAGCTTCGTGTAGGTTATGATGAGGTACCAATATACAGCAACATACCTTCAAACACTTATCCTGCCATTCGGTTTCCAGAAAAGGGATGCATAGTCTTTCCATAT
>ENA-OYZQ01000066-OYZQ01000066.1-human-gut-metagenome-genome-assembly--contig:-NODE-66-length-33820-cov-18.690034_pt1 | contig 33820 bp, 26 predicted proteins | sample MGYA00244076_ERZ653476 | MGnify/ENA primary metagenome ERZ653476 (study PRJEB26926, sample SAMN06164996) | human gut metagenome | biome: ENVO:00009003; feature: ENVO:2100002; material: ENVO:00002003... | reverse complement strand
CTACCCTCCAATTTGGATGTCTCCCTCTGATTATCAATCTTTTATATATTTTCGCACGGTAAGTCATAAAAAAAAAGAGTATATAAAAGTGTCACCTGTCACCGTTTTCTGTCAAGCCCTTTATTGGAGCCAGTTTGTTGGGTGACACCAGTGACACGAGTTTTCACTGTTTTTGTGGAGGTGCCTGTCACCCATGTCACCCAACGACATGCAGAAAATAGTGGACAAAATCATATCGCATTCTTATTTGTTTGCCTATTTCTTTATATCCCCCATCTACTTCTCCGCAAATAAATTGGAGATAGCATAAAGAGGAATGATGTCTATCTTCTTGCCATCAGGACTCGCGAATGTACCAAAATTTTCGAGAGAACAGCGAATGCCCATTTCTATATGCTTCTGCAGATTACGCATCAGCGAATACATACTACTCATAGAACCCTTCACGCCCGATTTTACTTCTAAAAAATAGAGTTATAAATGGAGATTTCATGACAAAAGATAGAGTTATGAATGGGTGTTTTATGACAAAAGATAGAGTTATGAAGGGGCGCTTTATGACAAAAGATAGAGTTATAATGGGGCGTTTTATGACAAAAGATAGAGTTATGAAGGGGCGTTTTATGACAAAAGATAGAGTTATAATGGGGCGTTTGTAACAGATTCCCAAAACAAACTTGTCTGAGACAGAGGAGAGAGGCATAGTTTCATGTATAAGTTTCTTATTATGGGCGCTCATGCTCAGTCAGGATGATAACGTCATAAAATTCCCTCAAGGCTTCACAAGCTTTAAATCTTGTATTGCCCATTTTATTCGAAATGACAAAGGAAAAATGGCAAAAACGTATGGGTATCGTTAAATCCTGTTGGCATATTAAATTAAAAAAGGCTAATTCATTTCTCCATTAAAATAAATATTGTATTTTTGCATTTGAATTATCATCAATAGTTAGTGATAAAAAGAACAGAAAACAAATTTAAAAATTACGATTATGAATGTAGGAGATAAAATACCAGAGATTCTTGGCATTGACCAGGACGGACGTGAAATCAAGGCAAGCGATTTTCGTGGTCGCAAGATAGTACTCTACAGTTATCCGAAGGCTAACACCAGCGGATGCACTGCCGAAGCCTGCTCCCTGCAGGCTCATAAGGAAGAGTTAGCAGCAGCCGGTTACGAGATTATCGGCGTGAGCAAGGACAAGCAGGCTCTGCAGAAGAAGTTTGCGGAAACCAAGGGTCTGCAGTTCCCTCTTATTGCTGATACCGAGACCACCCTGTTGCAGGAACTCGGCTGCTGGGGTGAGAAGGTTACCTGCGGCAGAAAGACCATCGGAATCCTCCGCACCACCTATCTCGTCAACGAAGAAGGCATCATCGAAAAAATCTTCACTCCTAAGGAAATCAAGACCAAGATTCATGCTGAGCAGATTCTGGATTACATCCATCAATAAGCCTACAGCTGAATGGACAATATTGTCATCGAACTTTTTCTGTTGAGCATCGGAGCCAGTTTTGTACAACGCACCACTGGCTTCGGTTTTGGCATCTTCATCATGACGATGCTCCCCTCTATCATGCCTTCCTTCGGTGAGGCAACAACCCTCTCAGGCATCCTGGCGATGACCACCTCGCTGATTATCGTCATTCAGAAATACAAGTACATCACCTGGAGACGGCTGCTGCCCATACTGTTCACCTTCATCATCATCTCCATCGGAGCCATCTTCGTGCTCAAGCGGATGGAATATCACATACTGAACATATTGCTCGGTATTACACTGATTATCGTGAGCATCTACTTCGCCTTCTTCAGCAAGCGCATCAAGGTGAAGACTACGCTGCCCGTACAGGTTACAGCAGGAACATTGAGCGGACTGATGGGAGGATTCTTCGGAATGCAGGGTCCCCCAGCCGTGCTCTACTTCGTAAGTTCAGAGCCAGACAAGGAACACTATCTGGCGATGACGCAGACCTATTTTCTGGCAGGCAATCTGATGATGACACTGGCAAGAGCCTACAATGGTTTCTTCACCACCACGGTCTCCATAGGTTATGTGTATGGAATAGCGGGAGTCTTCATCGGCAACCTGATAGGCGCCTGGGTGTTCAGGCACCTCAGCGGCTCCCTGCTCAAATACATCATCTATGCCTATATCGGAATCAGCGGATTAGCTTTCCTTATGGAGGCGTAATCCACTGTCAGGCAAACATAAATAGCAGAACTTTGCTAAAAGATAGAGTTATAAATAAGCATTTTATGCTAAAAGATAAAGTTTAAAATTTAAAGAGTATGTTAGAACATATTGCAGATTTCACAGCGTGGCCAATCCTTACTGGTATTTTCATTGGCTATATTGCCAACCGCATTATGAGCGGTGAAGGAAAAGGATGTTGTATGAATCTCTTCATAGGTATTGTAGGCAGTTATGCCGGTGCCATCATCAGCAGTCTGCTGAACATTGAGTTGTTTGGCAAGGGTTATCTTACAAACTTTATTTTCTGCGTCATTGGCGCCATAGCGGTATTGTGGATTTGGAAGAAGCTTTTCGATTAACATCCCATCAAGTAGATATAAATATTGGTTTAAAGACATAAGATAATGACAAATAAGGATTTGATACTCGCCAGTCTGATGAGGGCGATGATAAAGTACGATGGTGGCGATGCGCCACTCATCCAGCATTTCGTAAAGGTGCACGACTTTGCCCGTATGATTGCGATAGCAGAGGGTATGACCGAGGAAGACCTCTTCGTGCTCGAAGCAGCAGCCATTCTTCACGATGTAGGCATTCACGTTTCACAAGCCAGATACGGCAACTGCGATGGCAAGCACCAGGAAGAACTGGGTCCTGATGAAGCAAGAAAAGTACTGTCAGAAGTTGATGGATTCACAGCCGCACAGATAGAAAGAATCTGTTGGCTCATTGCCCATCATCATACTTATCAAGATGTTACCAGCCTCGACCATCGCATTCTGCTCGAAGCAGATTTCCTGGTGAATTCCTTCGAAGCCCACCTTGCTCCCGAAGGCATCATCACCTTCCGCGATCATGTATTCCGCTCGGAGTCAGCAATCAGTATGCTGAATGATATGTGGGGATTGGAATAAGGAGAATACTTTTGTCTAAAAAAAAATAATTTAAAATCATGGGAAAAACAATAAATGATATGGGAAATAGACAACCGGATAGCAATGCCGACTGCAGTAACCAAAAAGGAGTGAAGAATAAGCAAACTCGGCAGCTGGTACTATGGATTGGCGCTTTGATAGTAGGCGCAGCTTTGGGTATGTTCGGCATCAGCTGGCTGGATGGCCTGATGAATTTCATCGCCACGGTCTATACCCGCTTATTCCAGCTTCTGGCAGTACCAACCATAGCCTTGGCAGTTATCACAACCCTGGCATCCTTGGGCAACCAGGCAGATACCGGTAAGATATTCCGCCACGCCATCACCTACACCCTGCTCACGACAATAGCAGCTGCAGCAGTGGGACTGGTGCTCTACAACATCGTTTCTCCAGGCAATTTACCTACAGCCTTGGTACAGAGCGGTATGGCAGATGTTCCCCAAAAGCTGGGAGAAACCAGCTATTATGACCATATTCTTGGGGTAATACCCAACAACATCATCAAGCCGTTTGCCGAAGGAAATGTACTCTCCATCCTGATTTTGGCTGCAGCAGCAGGTATTGCTTTAACCAAAATGCCATCAAGCGATAAGAAAGAAGTCGTGATGAAGGGATTGTTTGGATTACAGGATCTGCTTTTCATGCTGATTCATGGATTAATCTGGGCTCTGCCTCTGGGTATCGTTGCCTTTGCAGCACAACTCTCAGCCCAGTTCTCTGCGGGTATCGTGATGGCTTCCATAGGAAAGTACGTAGCTGTTATCCTGGGAGGTAATGTCATTCAATTCTTCATCATCCTTCCGCTCTTCCTCTTGGCAAGAGGCTTGAACCCTGTGCGTACACTGGGCAAGATGATGCCGGCAGTATTAATGGCTCTATTTACAAAGAGTTCTGCTGCTACGTTGCCGGTGACGATGCAGACAGCAGAAGATAGACTGGGAGTTTCCAATCAGGTTTCCCGCTTCGTATTACCTATCTGTACTACCATCAACATGAATGGCTGCGCTGCGTTTATCCTCGTAACCTCCTTATTCCTGATGCAGAATGGAGGAATGCCTTTACCTTGGACTACGATGATTCTCTGGCTCTTCATTTCTGTTATCTCAGCAGTGGGTAATGCAGGAGTGCCGATGGGATGTTATTTTCTGACCCTATCTCTGATGTCCGGCATCAATGCTCCTATCGGCATCATGGGTATCATCCTGCCAATCTATACCATTATCGACATGGTAGAGACGGCAGAGAATGTATGGTCAGACTCCTGTGTCTGCGCCATGGTGGATAAGGACTTGAAAGACCAGTAAATATAGATTAAACACCTAGCATATAAAATAGAACATCAGTCTGTAGTGATGAAGATAAAGAATCACCATAGGCTGATGTCTGTTCACACAAAGCGTTGATTTCCTCAACCTTTATTTCTGATGCTACAAAGAAAATCATCATGAATAATAGCATAAAGAAGTAACTCACTTCCTTATATATAATTAATGTATAGCCACGTAAAACACCCATATTTTCCAAAAATAGAGCTAATTCGCAAAGGACATGAGAAAATATTCTATATTTTTGCCGTATTTTCAAAGAAAAATACTATCTTTGTCACAGATTAAAGAGAAAAGCAATGGCAACAAAGACCTTAACCGCCTCAAACTTGTTTTGATGGAGCTAAAGAAGACCGCAAAATGACTGGCTGGAGAAATCGGTAAAGATCCAGTAACAGTTTCTTGTTAAGTGCGTAGCCGAGCTTGATGCCATCTTCGCCCACCTCTATGGTCTCAACACCGAAGACCTCGTTTACATCTTAGACCCAGAAGATGTCTGTGGCAAAGGTTGTATCAACGAGACCTTCCGAGTACTGAAAGACAACGAGTTGCGCCAATACGGCGAATACCGCACCAAGCGCCTCGTCCTCGAAGCATGGAATAAATTTGGATATAATAATTAAAAGTTGAAATTATGGTGACTCCATTCACTCTGATTGGGGTGAGACAAGACAATTATATCTAAAGAAACAGGAAGAAAAAAAATATGTATTATCCAAATGACAATGAAATGTCCCATGGCAGATTACTTGTTCCAACTTATAGGAGATTATTACATGTACACTTACATGAACGATTCAGAAAAGTATCTGTATATCTAACAGAAATTATTTATGAAATTTGACATACATACATTGATTGGCGAGGCGACAGCCTACGACAAGAAACAACAGATAGAAGCCAAACGACCGAAGAGTTGGCTCAAAAGTGTATCTGCCTTTGCTAATGGTGAAGGTGGCACGCTTGTATTTGGCATTACTGATGACAACCAAGTAGTAGGACTTGAAAATGCGGAACAAGATGCCGAACTCATCAGCGAAGCCATCAAGACTAAGTTGGATCCTATCCCAACCATCAATTTGGATTTTCAAGAAGTTGAGGGTAAAAAACTGATTTTATTGCATATCGCATCTGGTGACGAGACCCCTTATTATTATATAGGTGACAAACAACGTGTCGCCTTCATCCGCATTGGAAACGAATCAGTTGTAGCAGACCGCATCCAATTGAGAAATCTTGTTCTCAAAGGAACAGGCAAAAACTACGATAGTCTTGCCGCTCCATATAGATTTGATGATATGTCATTTACCAAATTGAAATCAGTACATTTCAAACGCTTGGGACGCTCTTTTGAGGATTCCGAGTTCACATCATGGGGTATCATCGACACACAAGGAAAACTTACCAACGCAGGCGCACTAATAGCAGATGACTCTCCTATCCGTCAATCAAGAATATTCTGTACAAGATGGAATGGGCTTGATATGACAAGTGGATTGGGCGAAGCTTTGGATGACGCAGAGTTTGAAGGAAGTGTCATTGGGCAATTGCAAGATGCCGTAGCATTTATCAGAAATAACTCACACAAGAAGTGGTGGAAAGAAGCTACTTACAGAGAAGAACTTCCAGACTATCCGGAGCGTGCCGTAACAGAAGTGATAAGTAACGCCATCATTCATCGCAATTACTTAGAAATTGGCAGTGAAATCCACATAGACATGTATGATAATCGAATGGAAGTATATTCACCAGGTGGTATGATGGACGGAAGTCTTATCCAACATCTTGACCCAATGAACGTACCTTCCAAACGTCGTAACCCTCTCCTTGCAGATTTCTTCAATCGACTTGAATTGATGGAACGCAGAGGGAGTGGCATGAAAAAAATTGTCAAGGAATACAAACATTTTGAAAAGTTCCCTGGGTACAAAGCACCAGAATTCAAATCTAATTCTGGAGAATTTCATGTGACTCTATGGAATCTCAATTATAACGAGAAACAGTTCGCCAACTCAGAAAAACAGTTCGCCAACGACTCAAAAGAGTTCGCCAACTCAGAAAAACAGTTCGCCAACGACTCAAAAGAGTTCGCTAACGAAAAGAAAGAAACATCCAAAGAAGTCAAGCAAAGAAAAGAGTTCGTGAAGGCAAAAAGAGCCATCTACAAACTTATCACTTCTAATCCAAAAGTGACAACTGCGCAAATGGCAGATAAGCTAAACGTATCAACACGCCAGGTACAAAAATACCTCAAACGATTGACGGAGCAAAATCTGATAGTGAAAGAAGGAAGCAGAATCAAAGGTTCGTGGAAAATTCTCGATGAAGAATATACGGATTTCTTTGGACGAATATAAGATAGGAGGTTGAATATAAGGAATTAGAAAAGTTATTAAGAAGTCTGCTCTACAGATTAGAAAGCATTGACGATGAAAGCAAATCTACTGTCATCGAAGACACCATAAATTAATTATCACATCAAATAAGTCAACTTGTTCATTTGAAATCATCGTAAGTACTTTTTAAATTTCTTGAATATGACTCATAACATATTGCAGGGCATTCCGCCCATCTCTTAAATATATAGTTGATAATTTTTCTTCCATAACTCTTCATTATTATAGTTTTTGCTGCAAATTTACGATTTTATTTTGAAGTACCAAAGTTTTCACGGCTTTTTTGTTCAAATAGAAAAATCCCTGCCATAGGAAGCCTTTCCTACAGCAGGGATTTTTCAATTTGGGAATAATCAAGAATGACTTAACTGTCAATTCTTAATCACTAAACATTATTTATACTCGCCCCAAGCCTTGATGTCGATATCCTCGAGCTTGGTGGTGCAGAATGCATAGATGAATGCACTCGCCAGACGGCTGTTGGTAATCAATGGCACGTTCAGGTCGATGGCGGCACGACGAATCTTGTAACCATTTGAAAGCTCGCTGCTGGTCAAGTTCTTTGGAATATTCACTACCATATCAATCTCGTGGTTGTGGAGCATCTCCAAAGCCTTTGGTGCACCGCCTTCTGCCTCCTCTGATGGCCAGAGTACACGGGTGTTCTCAATGCCATTCTCGGTGAGGAACTTGCTACTACCACCAGTTGCAAACAACTTGTAGCCATGCTTAACCAGCATCTGGGCTGCATCGAGCAAATCTACCTTCTGCTTGGCAGAACCTGTAGAAAGCAGGATGTTCTTGGCAGGAATGCGATGACCCACAGAAAGCATACTCTTCAGAAGTGCGGTAGAAGTATCGTCGCCCAAGCAACCTACCTCACCCGTACTGCTCATATCCACGCCCAATACTGGGTCCGCCTTCTGCAAACGGTTGAAGCTGAACTGAGATGCCTTGATACCTACATAGTCGAGATCGAAGAGGTTCTTGTGTGGCTTCTCTACAGGCAAACCGAGCATCACACGGGTAGCCAACTCGATGAGGTTAATCTTCAATACCTTGCTCACGAATGGGAACGAACGGCTGGCACGCAAGTTACACTCGATAACGAGAATATCATTGTCACGAGCCATGAACTGGATGTTGAACGGACCGTTGATGTGCAACTCCTTGGCAATCTGACGACCTACTCGCTTCACACGACGAACTGTCTCAACATACAACTTCTGAGGAGGGAACTGGATGGTAGCATCACCTGAGTGAACACCGGCAAACTCGATGTGCTCGGAAATCGCATAGGCAATCACCTCGCCATTCTTTGCCACAGCATCCATCTCTATCTCCTTGGCATGTTCGATAAACTTACTTACTACCACTGGGTGATCCTCACTTACGTTGGCAGCCAACTGCAGGAATCGCTTCAGCTCTTCCTCGTTAGAACATACGTTCATCGCAGCACCAGAAAGAACGTAACTTGGACGAACCAATACAGGGAAGCCTACACGCTCGATGAAGTTGTCGATGTCCTCCATAGAGGTCAGGGCGCTCCACTCTGGCTGGTTGATACCGTTGTTGGTCAACATCTGAGAGAACTTGGCACGGTCCTCAGCATTATCGATGTCCTTAGCAGCAGTACCTAAGATTGGCACGTTCTGTGCATCCAGATGCATAGCCAGGTTGTTTGGAATCTGACCACCGGTAGATACGATGACGCCATGAGGCTGCTCCATCTCGATGATATCCATCACACGCTCGAAGGTCAACTCGTCGAAGTAGAGACGGTCGCACATATCGTAGTCGGTAGAAACGGTCTCTGGGTTGTAGTTAATCATCACTGAGCGCCAGCCTTCCTTGCGGATGGTGTTCAATGCCTGAACGCCACACCAGTCGAACTCTACGGAAGAACCGATGCGGTAAGCACCAGAACCGAGTACGATGATAGAACGGTGGTCGTTCTCGAAGCTGATGTCGCTCTTCACGCCTGCGTAGGTTACATAGAGGTAGTTGGTCTGAGCAGGATACTCTGCTGCCAGGGTATCAATCTGCTTTACTACAGGAAGGATACCATAGCTCTTGCGCTTGTTGCGAACCAGGAGGGCAGCCTTGTGCATGTTGCCCAACTCCTGCTCCAAGCCCACGGCACGAGCAACCTGGAAGTCGGTGAAACCGTAAACCTTAGCGGTGCGGAGCAAATCCTTATCAATAGTATTGATATTGCACTTCTTCATCGCCTCATCGATATCGATGATGTGCTTCAACTTCTCCAGGAACCACTTGTCAATCTTGGTCAAGTCGTGAATCTGATCTACGGTATAGCCCTTGTGCATAGCCTTTGAAATCACGAACACACGCTTATCTGTTGGCTCGCGCAAAGCTGCATCGATATCATCGATTTCAAGCTCCTTGTTCTCTACGAAACCGTGCATACCCTGACCAATCATACGAAGACCCTTCTGGATGGCCTCCTCGAAGTTGCGGCCGATGGCCATTACCTCACCTACTGACTTCATAGATGAACCCAACTCCTTATCTACGCCACGGAACTTAGACAAGTCCCAACGAGGAATCTTACAAACCACGTAGTCCAATGCTGGCTCGAAGAAGGCTGATGTGGTCTTGGTTACAGAGTTCTTCAACTCGAACAGACCGTAGCCCATACCGAGCTTGGCTGCAACGAAGGCAAGAGGATAACCGGTAGCCTTAGATGCCAAGGCTGATGAACGGCTCAAGCGGGCATTCACCTCAATCACGCGATAGTCCTCACTCTTAGGGTCGAAGGCATACTGCACGTTACACTCACCCACGATTCCGATGTGACGGATAATCTTGATGGCGAGGGCACGGAGCTTATGATACTCAGCATTGCTCAGGGTCTGAGATGGAGCGATAACGATACTCTCACCAGTATGGATGCCTAATGGGTCGAAGTTCTCCATGTTACAAACGGTGATACAGTTGTCGTAACGGTCGCGAACCACCTCATACTCAATCTCTTTCCAGCCCTTCAAGCTCTTCTCTACCAATACCTGTGGAGAGAATGAGAAGGCCTTCTCAGCGAGCTTGTTCAGCTCCTCCTCATTGTCTGCGAAACCAGAACCGAGTCCACCCAAGGCGTAAGCAGCACGGATGATAACAGGATAACCGAGCTCGGCAGCAGCCTTGCGGGTCTGCTCGATGTTCTCACAAGCCTCGCTCTTGATGGTCTTCACGTTGATTTCATCCAACTTCTCTACGAAGAGCTCACGGTCCTCAGTATCCATGATAGCCTGTACTGGAGTACCCAATACCTTGACATTATATTTCTCCAAGATACCCTGGCGATAGAGTTCCACACCACAGTTGAGGGCAGTCTGACCACCGAAGCTGAGGAGGATTCCGTCTGGCTTCTCCTTCTGGATGACACGCTCTACGAAGTAAGGCTGCACTGGCAGGAAGTAAATCTGGTCGGCAACACCTTCTGATGTCTGTACGGTTGCGATATTCGGGTTGATGAGCACAGTCTCGATACCTTCCTCGCGCAATGCCTTCAGGGCCTGCGAACCTGAGTAGTCGAACTCACCTGCTTCACCGATCTTCAAGGCTCCAGAACCTAAGAGGAGCACCTTCTTTATATTTTCGTCTTTCATTATTTTCCTAAATTACAATAAAATCAATCGAATTCTTCACTCTTCACCTACTTGAGTGTTTCTACAAACTTATCAAACATGAACTCAGTATCCACAGGGCCAGAGCAAGCCTCTGGGTGGAACTGACTTGAGAACCAAGGGTTCACCTTGTGGCGGATACCCTCGTTAGAGCCATCATTCATGTTGACAAAGAGTTCCTCCCAATCGTTGCCCAAAGTCTTGGCGTCAACGGCATAACCGTGGTTCTGAGAGGTGATGTAGCAATTGTTGGTTCCTACCATGCGCACTGGCTGGTTGTGTGAACGGTGACCATACTTCAACTTGTAGATGGTAGCACCGGCAGCCTTAGAAAGCAACTGGTTACCCATACAGATACCGCAGATAGGCTTGCGGCTCTGGTTGATCTGCTTGCGGATAATATTCACAGCATCCTCGCACATATCTGGATCACCAGGACCATTTGCCAGGAACAAGCCATCGAAATCCATATCGGTGTAATCGTAATTCCAAGGCACACGAATTACCTCAACACCTCTGTTGATGAGGCAACGGATGATGTTAGCCTTCACACCACAGTCAACGAGCACCACCTTCTTACCGGCACCCTCATTGTAGCGGATAATCTCCTTGCAGCTCACCTGGTCAACGAAGTTTACACCCTCGTAGTTTGCCTCAGGGATGTTATCAGGCTCATCATCAAAGAGAATCTTACCCATCATCACGCCATGCTCACGGAGCACCTTAGTCAACTCACGAGTATCGATGCCTGTGATTCCTGGCACCTTTTCACGCTTCAACCAGTCAGCAAGACTCTCCACTGCATTCCAGTGGCTGTACTGCTCACTGTAATCATTCACGATGATGGCAGAAGCATAAATTTTGTCACTCTCCATAAAGGTAGGCAAACCATTTGCTTCGAAAGTAAATGGAGGCACACCATAGTTACCTACAAGAGGGAAAGTAAGGGTCATCAACTGACCGGCATAAGAAGGGTCGGTCAAACTCTCAGGATACCCCATCATGGCTGTATTGAACACAACCTCGCCCGCTACAGGAGCATCGTATCCGAAAGATTTACCATGGAACTTGGTTCCATCGCTCAAAACTAAGGTTACATTTTTCATATCTGACATAATTTCTTTATTTCATACTAATAAGAACAAACGAATTCTTCTTTTTTCATTTATTTATGATACACATTCTCAATGTAGTTCACGAAAGACTGGTTGCAAAGCTTAGTACCACCAGGAGTTGGATAATGACCGGTGAAATACCAGTCTCCCTTGTGATTAGGAATCGCCTTGCGCAAACCTTCGATACTCTGGAACACGAGTTGGATAGGAGTTGTCATGCCTTCCGGTCTGAGCATCTCTACAATCTTCTCATTGATTTCCTCAATAGAAAATGGCTTATAAATGGCACGCACAGGATTGATCTGTTCTTCCTTCGGTTTCTGAAGTTCAGCCTTACAAGCCTCATAAGTCTGGTCGATGAGACTTTCCATATTACGCTCTTTGAGAAGCTGGATAGCCGCACGGAACACACAGAATTCTTCCAGTCTCGCCATATCGATACCATAATAATCCGGATAACGAATCTGAGGAGCACTGGATACTACAACAATCTTCTTAGGATGCAGACGGTCGAGGATGCGGAGGATACTCTCTTTCAGAGTAGTACCACGCACGATACTGTCATCGATAATCACAAGATTATCCACTCCAACTTCAATGCTACCATAGGTCACATCATATACGTGACTCGCCAAATCATTGCGGCTATTTCCTTCGGTAATAAAGGTACGGAGCTTGATATCCTTCCATGCTATCTTTTCAGAACGCACAAAGTCGCCAAGTATATCATACAATTCTTCTTTCGAAGGGATGTGATCGAGATTAGCAATCTGCTCTATCTTGGTCTCGTTGAGATACTTTTTGAAACCGCTCAACATTCCATAGTAAGCCACCTCAGCTGTGTTCGGGATGTAGCTGAACACGGTGTGATCTACATCGTAATCCACTGCCTTCAGGATAGGCTGGGTCAACTGCTCGCCCAACTGCTTGCGCTCCTGGTAGATATCCTTATCGGAACCACGACTGAAGTAGATGCGCTCGAATGAGCAGGCAGAATCACCCTTCTGTTCCATGATGCGCTCGATGCTGCACTCACCATTCTTCTTCACGAGAAGTGCCATACCAGGCATGAGTTCCTGTACTTCCTCAGCTTCCAAATCGAAAGTTGTCTGAAGCACTGGTCGTTCACTTGCCACTACCACAATCTCATCGTTCTTATAATAGAAAGCAGGACGAATACCCCAAGGGTCACGCATGGAGAACATCTCTCCAGAACCAGTGATACCACAAACCACATAACCACCGTCGAAGTCCTTCATCGTGGTTTTGAGCACGTTGCTCATCTTCACATGATCCTCGATATAGTTGGTAATGTCGGTATTTTCCATCTCCATCGCCTTTGCAGCCACAAAGTTGCGCTCCACTTCTCTATCCAGACGGTGTCCCATCAGTTCAAGCATAATGTAGGTATCGCTATAGATACGTGGACTCTGCCCCTGCTTGGTCAACTCCTGGAAAATCTCATCCACATTAGTCATGTTGAAGTTACCGCAAAGACAGAGGTTCTTCGCCTTCCAGTTATTACGGCGCAGAAAAGGATGAACATACTGAATACCACTCTTGCCAGTAGTACTGTAGCGCAGATGTCCCATATAGAGTTCGCCGGCAAAAGGAAGTTCTTCCTTAGCGAACTTGGCATCAGCCAACTGCTCTGGAGTCAGATTCTTGAAGTTGGCATTCGCTTTACCAAAAATCTCGGTAACAGCATTCTTACCTTCAGCACGCTCACGGAACATATACTCATGTCCAGGTTTGCCACCAAGCTTGACACAAGCCATACCAGCACCTTCCTGGCCACGGTTGTGCTGCTTCTCCATCATCAGATAGAGTTTGTTGAGGGCATACATCCAAGTGCCATACTTCTGCTGGTAATATTCCAACGGTTTGAGTAGCCTGATCATGGCCACACCACATTCATGTTTTAAAGGTTCCATCTCTCTATTATCCTTTATCTTATTAGTTAAATTTGAATATTCATTTATGAGGACTTAGGAAATAAATCCATTTTAGGGTCCCCCTCTAAAAAAAGGGAAACGTCAAAAAATGACGATTCCCTCTATATATTATTCAACGGTAACAGACTTGGCCAAGTTTCTTGGTTGGTCAACATCCTTACCCTTACATACAGCAACATGATAAGCTAATAACTGCAAAGGAATGGTAGCCAATAATGGCTCCAAGCACTCCAATGTCTCTGGAAGTTCAATCACTTCGTCAGCTATCTTAGAGATAGTTTCATCACCCTTGCTAACAATAGCAATGACACGACCTTTACGAGCCTTGATCTCCTGGATATTAGACAAGACCTTCTCATACATGAAGTTATGGGTGGCAATAACTACCACCGGCATATCACTATCAATAAGAGCAATAGGTCCATGCTTCATCTCCGCAGCAGGATAACCCTCTGCATGAATATAACTGATTTCCTTCAACTTCAATGCACCTTCCAAGGCTACTGGATATTGGAAACCTCTACCCAAGTAGATGAAATTACGGGCATAAGTGAAAGTACGGCTCAAATCAGCAATCTTATTGTTCAACTTCAAAACCTCCTTCATCTTTGAAGGGATGTTCCAAAGCTGTTCTGTAATTTTCTGATAATCAGCATCACTGATAGTACCCTTCTCCTTTCCGATAGCAAGAGCCAGAAGAACGAGAACGGTTACCTGACCGGTAAATGCCTTGGTAGAAGCCACACCGATTTCAGGACCAACATGGATATAAGTACCTGTATTGGTTTCACGTGCAATACTGCTGCCGATAGAATTACAGATACCATAGATGAATGCACCATTCTCCTTAGCCAACTTAATAGCAGCCAAGGTATCAGCAGTTTCACCACTTTGGGAAATAGCAATCACGACATCATCCTTCGTAACTACAGGATTGCGATAACGGAACTCAGAAGCATATTCCACTTCTACAGGAATACGGCAGTAATTCTCAATCATCTGCTTGCCGATAAGTCCGGCATGCCAAGAGGTTCCACAAGCAACAATGATGAAACGTTTGGCATTGAGAAGTTGCTGACGGTGATCGGTGATAGAACTCAACACTACACCCATTTCAGTCTTAGTATCAGAGGTAGCTTCATTATCGTCTGTCATCACACGGGTTTCAACCGTACGACTTACGACACGTCCACGCATACAATTACGCAGGCATTCAGGCTGTTCGAAGATTTCCTTCAACATAAAGTGAGGGAAACCACCCTTCTCTATCTGACCGAGGTCGATATCCACAGTCTGAACCTCAGGATTTAGTTTTACATTCTGGATATTAACCACCTGAAGTTCTTCTCCAAGGCGCATTACAGCAATGTTACCATCTTCCAGATAAACCACCTTGTCGGTATATTCGATGATAGGGCTGGCATCAGAACCAAGATAAAAATCACCTTCCTTACCGATGCCCACTACCAATGGACTTTGCTTGCGGGCAGCGATAATCTGATTAGGATTACGCTTATCAAGCAAAGCAATAGCATAAGCACCAATTACCTGGCGGAGAGCCACCTGAACAGCAGTAAGCAGGTCAAGATTTTTCTTAATCTGAATATATTCTATCAACTGAACCAATACTTCAGTATCAGTATCACTGCGGAAAGTCACACCCTTCGCTATCAGATTCTTCTTAATGGCAGCATAGTTTTCAATGATGCCATTATGAATAATCGCCAAATTCTTGGATGAAGAATAATGTGGGTGAGCATTCACAGAAGAAGGTTCTCCATGAGTTGCCCATCGGGTATGTGCTATACCAACAGAGCCTGTTATATTCTTATCGGAGCAGAAATTCTCCAAATCTGCAACCTTACCTTTTGTCTTATAAACATTCAGTGCGCCATCATCATTGATGAGAGCTACACCTGCAGAATCATAACCTCGATACTCCAAGCGTTTCAATCCTTTGATCAAAACAGGATAAGCATCTTGTTTTCCTAAATACCCTACAATACCACACATATAATTTTAACGTAAAATATTAACAACCAAAGAAGCAATTGAGATAACAGAACTTGTCAGCGAAATCCAGAAAGAAGTATTGCTACTCAAACCAGCTCCACCTTTCTTAGCCTTATTTGGTTCTACATATACAATATCATTCTGCTGAAGATAGAAATAAGGAGAATTGATGAGATTGGCATCTGTCAAGTCCAAACGATGAATACTCTTCTGACCAGAAGCATCCTCACGGATCAGCATCACGTTCTTACGCTTACCATAAAGAGTCAAGTCGCCACTCTTAGCAATTGCTTCCAAAACACTCATCTTCTCATAAGGCACAGTAACAACACCAGGAGAAGCCACCTCACCAGTAACAACCACACGGTAACTTGCCATACGGACTGTTACGATAGGATTCTCATTCTCAGCCAGAAATTTCTTAACACGAACCTTAATCATTTCCTCACATTCACCCTTAGTAAGACCTACAACATGTAACTTACCAAGAACAGGGAAATCAATATCACCATGATTGTCAACCAGATATCCTTGCAGAGAACCGGCGCTTGAACTCAAGCTACCATCATTACCAACCGAACCACCTACAGAGATATTGAAAGGTGCGGCAGCCTTTGGGTCAGTAGTAACAACTGTGATGGTCAACTGATCTTTCGGCATAATCTTAGCATCATACAACACTTTAGACGCAGCTAAATTAACGGAATCGGCATTTTGAAAATAAGCCACCTGTTTAGCACTTCCGCAACTGCTCAGCGCTAAAACCATAGTCATTGCGACTACGACTGCAAATAATAGTTTTTTCATCGTTGACAATTTATTTTTGAAATTTGGGTGCAAAAATAATGTTTTTTTTTAATATCAGCAAATGTTTATAGCAAAAATTAATGATTTAAGTTAAAAACATTTGCTGACTACAATATATTTGCCAGACAATTATTCCTCAATGCCGTTAGATGGCAAATTGAAGCTATAACTGTTATCAAAAATCTTCTTCACCTTATTAATTTCTACGAAGGTAGTACCTCCACCCTCTCCAAAGCTACCGCTCAGATAAGCAATCTTATCCTCCTCACCTAAGTAGCCTTTCTGACGCAACATACGTACAGCAGCAGTAAACATAGCCTTGGTAGAAACCTGATCCTTCTGATGAATTGGAATAATACCATAGCTCAGATTCAACCAGCGCTGAAGTTTCTCCTTATAGCAGATTGCCAATACCGGATTTGGGCCACGGAAGGCTGCCAGGTTGCGTGCAGTCTGACCAGTCTCGCCATCGGTAATAATACCAGCAACACCCAACTTCTTAGTAGCCTCAATGGCAGCATGAGCCAGGAAGAGCTTCTGGTCAATCATACCATCTTCCATTGGATCAATATCATTCAGTGGAGACTTATCCTTCTCTGCCTGCTCAGCAATACGTGCCATGGTCTGCACAGCTTCTACAGGATACTTACCGCTTGCTGTCTCACCAGAAAGCATCAGCGCATCGGTGCGATAAAAGATAGCATTGGCAATATCGGTTACCTCAGCACGGGTAGGACGTGGATTCTTAATCATGGTATGCAACATCTGTGTAGCCACGATTACCGGTTTCTGCGCCTTCACACACTTAGAGATGATGCGGCGCTGGATGCCAGGAATTCTCTCGATTGGCACCTCGATACCCAAGTCACCACGAGCAACCATGATACCATATGAAGCTTCGATAATATCATCGATGTTATCTACACCCTCCTGGTTTTCTATCTTGGAAATAATCTTGATATCACTGTGATGTTCATCCAAGATATCCTGAACAGCCTTTACATCTGCTGCATTACGTACGAAAGAGTGAGCGATAAAATCAATATCCAATTCTATAGCAAGGAGGATATTCTTACGGTCCTTTTCTGTCAACGCAGGCAAATCAATATGTTCGCCAGGTACATTCACGCTCTTATGTGAACCTAAGAAACCCTCGTTCTGAACTTCAGCTACGAGCATCGGGCCCTGATTATCAATGACCTTCATATCAAGTTCACCATCATCAAAGAGCAAATCATCACCCACTTTCACATCTGCAGCGATATCAGGATAGCTCAGATTGATAATGTCATGAGAAGTTTCCATCTCTGGACGACCAAAAATCTTGACTACATCACCCACATTATAATGAATAGGCTCTGCTACACCTGTGGTACGCACCTCTGGTCCTTTTGTATCAATCATAATACCAATGTGAGGAGACACGGCTCTTACATTCTTGACAATTGTGCGAATACCTTCTTCTGTAGCATGTGCAGTATTCATACGAACGACGTTCATGCCTGCAAAAAACAATTTGCGGATGAAATCCTGATCACAACGACGATCACTGATTGAAGCGACGATTTTTGTTTGTTTCATATCCTTTATTACCTTATTCTTGTTCTCAAATTTTCCTCTAGAAAGACACGCTCTCTGCAATTTGACTGCAAAGATACTGCAAAAGCAAGACAATACAAAATTAAAAAGATTTTTTTTTGTTTTTTTTATTGAGAAACTTCCAATATCATTCCAGAAGTATTGCTTTGAGCGGGTCTAAACAAAATTTTAACCTGATACTGATAACTGAAATTACGAATTGCAATTTATCTCGTTTTTAAATATCCAAGTCGGGAGCCTTTTCTGCACCAGCAGCAGCCTCAAACTTAGGCATAGTCTGAAAACCGAATAGATTTGCGATGATGGCAGTAGGCATCTTACGTACTTTCATATTATACTGTTGCACAGCATCATTATACTTGCGACGTGCCTCGCTGATTCGGTTTTCTGTACCTTCCTCCTGTATCTGAAGAGACCTAAAATTATCAACCGCCTTCAGATCCGGATACTTTTCCGCTACCACCATCAATTTGGAGAAAGCATTCGCCAATTCACCCTGAGCATCAGAATAAGCCTTCAACTTTTCAGGAGTCAGGTTGTTTGCATCAAGTCTCACCTGGCCAACTGCTGCACGTGCCTTGGTCACGGCTTCAAACGTTTCCTTCTCATGTTTAGCATAAGCCTTCACGATTTTAACCAACTGAGGCATCATGTCTGCACGGCGCTGATATTGTGTCTGCACATTAGCCAGTTCAGTAGTAGCCTGCTCCTGTACTCCAATGATGCCATTATAAGAACTTAAACCCCATAGTACCAGAAGTACTACGACACCCAAGATAATCCATCCTGTTTTTTTCATAACTTTCGAAATTTTATATTATAATTAATACTATATTTATTTCACGTGAAAATATTTTCTTTCCCTACAACCTTGATTTACCATCCACCGCCGGAGCCACCTCCGCCAAATGAACCGCCACCGAAAGAACCGCCAGAGAAGCCGCCACCAGAAGAACTGCCTCCCGAGAATCCACCTCCGCCACCCAGAAAGAACGGAGGAAACCAATCATCATCATGCCTTTTATGCTGACGAGAGGATTTACCGGAAGATGGCTTTTTCTTGATAACGCCGCATTCCTCCAATATATACCTTATTAATAAATATATAGGAATGCCGAAACAGATGATAAGGAAAAAGATAATAAATCCCCATTCATCCTCACCTATAGGGCCATCATCCACATCCGGAATACCTGTCCTACCACTCTTCACCTTACTATATATAGAGCGACTAACGGTAACAACTGCCATCCCCGGCTGATTCAGCCGCATATACTTCACGATACATGCTCTGGCAATATCATCACAATCCACATCAGTCAATTCTCCTTCCAGTCCCATACCGGGTGCAATAAAGTACTTATGATCCTCCACGGCAATCACCATGACAAGTCCCCTTCGAGTTTTCTTGTAACCAATACCATACTTTTCACCGATATCCTGTGACATACGGAATGCATCCTGATCCTTTACATGCCCTACAATGACCAAGACATTCTGAACGCCACATTCTATATTTAATTTCTGAAGATAAAAATTAGCAGAATCCTTCTGTTCCTTAGATAGATAACCATCTGGATCTGAAACATATTGTGTAGAATCCTTGAGATATGGAATCGGTACATTCTCTGCACTCCACTCGCGATGAGCAAATGAAGAAGATACCACCGAAACAATAACCAAGAGCAATATAAAAAAACGCTTAAATCTCATTATTTTTCCAATTTTGGTACAAAAATACACAATAAAAACCTTATATGCAAATACTTAGGGCATTATTTTTGCAAAAATATCGCTAACTTTTTTGTTATGTCGCAAAAAACTTGTATCTTTGCACACCGATTTAGATTAATAAATAAATAATTATAGTAAGAATAACATGACTAAAGCAGATATCATCAACGAGGTGTCTATAGCAACAGGCGTACCAAAGAAAGATGTTGGCGTAGTAATAGAAGCATTTATGGATCAGGTTAAGACCAGCCTTGTCGAGAGAAAAGAGAATGTTTACCTTCGCGGATTTGGAAGCTTTAATATCAAGCATAGAGCAGCAAAGACAGCACGTAACATTTCCAAGAACATCACTCTCACCATTCCTGCTCACGACTATCCAAATTTCAAACCAGCAAAGAGTTTTGTAGATTTGATGCTGGGTCAAGCTGTAGAAAATGAGGATTAATTAAGTCTTTGGACATAACATTTATAAATAACAATATTTTAAAATTTTAAAATCATGCCAAACGGAAAGAAAAAGAAGGGCCACAAGATGGCTACTCACAAGCGTAAAAAGAGATTACGTAAGAACAGACATAAGAGCAAGTAAGCTTTTATAGCCTATTTTGCTCCCAGTCAGTTCGTGACTGAGGGGGTATGTCAGCTCTTAAGTGTTGACATGCCCCTTTTCTGTAAGTACTAATTTAAAAGATTTTTTGAAGAAAATGACAAGCGAAGTTGTAATTGACGTCCAACAGAAAGACATCTCCATCGCGCTCATGGAGGATAAACAATTAGTAGAATATCAAAATGAGCCACGCGAGGCTTCCTTTTCTGTGGGCAACATCTACATCGCCAAGGTTAAGAAACTCATGCCGGGACTTAATGCTTGTTTTGTAGATGTAGGTTATGAACGCGACGCCTTTCTTCATTATCTTGATCTAGGAAGTCAATTTAATTCCTACCAAAAGTATCTTAAACAAGTACAGAGCGACAGAAAGAAACTTTTCCCATTCTCTAAAGCCACCAAATTACCTGACCTCGAAAAGGAAGGTAGTATACAGAATGTCTTGAAGACTGGACAGGAAGTGTTGGTGCAAATCGTAAAAGAACCCATCTCAACCAAGGGACCTCGACTGACAGGTGAAATCTCATTTGCAGGTCGATACTTGGTGCTCATGCCATTTGGAGAAAAAGTTTCTGTTTCGTCGAAAATCAAAAGCGGTGAAGAACGTTCACGACTCAAACAACTCATCCACAGTATCAAACCAAAAAATTGTGGCGTAATCGTACGTACTGTAGCTGAGGGAAAACGTGTCGCAGAACTCGATGCTGAGCTTAAAGTCCTGGTGAAGCGATGGGAGGATGCTATCGCCAAGGTACAGAAAACACAGCAACGCCCGCAACTGGCATTCGAGGAAACCGGAAGAGCCGTCGCTCTCCTGCGTGACTTGTTTAACCCATCTTACGAGAACATCTACGTTAACAACGAAGATGTGATGAACGAGGTGAAAAACTATGTTTCTCTAATAGCCCCTGAAAAGGCGGGCATAGTTAAACTCTATACTGGTAAGGTGCCTATCTTTGACAATTTCAGCATTACCAAACAGATTAAGGCTGGATTTGGACGAGTTGTCAACTACAAACATGGTGCTTATCTCATCATTGAGCACACAGAAGCTCTGCATGTAGTTGATGTAAACAGTGGTAACCGCACTCGTGAGAAAGGTCAGGAAGCAAATGCTCTCGATGTGAACCTGGGTGCTGCCGATGAGTTGGCACGACAGTTGAGACTCCGCGATATGGGAGGTATCATCGTTGTCGATTTCATTGATATGCATCTGGCAGAAGACCGACAATTGCTTTATGAACGCATGTGCAAGAACATGCAGAAGGACCGTGCAAAGCACAATATCCTTCCATTAAGCAAATTCGGACTGATGCAGATTACCCGTCAGCGTGTACGACCAGCTATGGACGTAAACGTAGAGGAAACTTGCCCTACCTGTTTTGGATCGGGCAAAATCAAGTCCAGCATCCTCTTCACCGACCAATTGGAAAGAAAGATTGACCGCTTAGTCAACAAGATTGGCGTCAAGAAATTTACTTTGTATGTGAATCCTTATGTAGCTGCCTTTATCAATAAGGGCTTCATTTCTTTGAAGCGCAAATGGCAGTTCAAGTATGGTTTCGGATTTAATGTGATTGCTTCACAGAAACTGGCATTCCTTCAGTATGAATTCTACGATAAGGACAACCAGTATCTGGATATGCAGGAAGAACAGGAAACAAAATAGTTACTGAAACCAAATGGGTTTTCTCATGCATAGAACAATAAATAAAAGCTCCAATCGTATCATGATGACGAATGGAGCTTTTATTTATTTCTTAGGTAAAATGCGAGTGATAAAGCGCTCTATCGCTTTGGCACTCTTTTCATCCATTAACTTTTGAATATTTCGCAGTTCTGTACAAGCTTTATTCCTTTGCGCTATATTAGCTACCCGCTCAAAGCTATTCAATTCTTTGATAACAGCCATGCGCTCTGCATCAGAAGGAAGAGATTTCAGTTTCTGAAGTATTGACAGGATTTCTCCGATACGATTTACCTGCTTTTCATTGATAATCCAACGAAGCGTCATACTCTCACGTAATGCGAGCGCTTGTGAATAACCATTCTTCTCTAAATCCTTCAAATCTGCAATTCGCTGGTCAAAATGCATATCCAACATTTTGCACATATTAAACTCGTTCTGATAGGTAGAAATAATCTTTCCCTCTACCCTATCCTTTCCCAACAGTTTTTCAAAATGAGCACGGTTGGCAAGGAGTTTGCGAAAGACAGGTGAATCAGGAGAATTGATTTCTGATGAAAACATATTCCATGTGTCATCCTTACACAATTCCTCTATGCTTAGCGAACTAAGGTATTGATTGAGTACGGTATCTGCCTTTTGGAAATCACTTACCTTCAGCAAGTCAACTAATTTGCGTACCAATACTGTATTCTTTTCACCAGAGTTATATTTCTTTTCCAGTTCATTAATCTCTGTGGCACGCTGAATCGCATTTTCTATTTTTTCTACGAAAGTAATATTGGAGTTGAGTCTTACCGCCCCCATCTCCTTGCAGAACAGAGTTCCATCGGGATTAATGATGAGGAAAGTAGGATAAATACCCACCTTATATTTCTTGCCCAATTCCGGTCCTTCACCAACATCCATATCCCTTGTCAGAGAAACGAATTTAGGATTGAAATAATCACCACACTCCTGCAAAGGAAAGATATTCTTCATCATATACTTGCAAGGACCACATGTTTGAGTATAGCAATCGATAAAAACTTTCTTTCCTTCAGCCTTCGCCTTTGCCAAAGCTTCCTTAAAAGAAATATCTTCAAAAAGAATTCCTCTATTACTGATTGAATCCTGAGCCATTATAGGCAACAGGATATTAAATAAAGAGAATATCAGAAATATAATTTTCTTCTTCATACAATTACGATTAAAGATCATTTTCAAAAGTAGAACAAATACCACGCAACAGTATTTGTATCTGTTGCATGATATTTGTATGTTACTTTTCATTATTTTTCAGTTGTTGTACCTGATCCCTTGGCTATACCAGGGAGATCGATACCATATTTATCCTTCATGTATCTGACAACAAGCTCATATTTTTCACTAATGAGCGGATACTTCTCCTTCGGATATTTTTCATAGAACTCTTCTGGAGAGAATCGCATAGCTGCTCTGATATAGAGTGAGAAGAAATCTCTGTAAAAACCACCGGAATTATAATTCGGCTGTTTATAATAGGAAGTATAAATACTCCATAAAGATTCCTCTTCTACACCATTATCATCAACCCATCTGATAAGACCACGATTAAACACATAGTTTTTGTGGTTTGGATTACTTCTATTCAGACTCGAAACGAAATCCATTCCATCTCTCAATCCTTCAGGCTCTGGCAAGGTATTGTCCATTCGCTGAGATGTAAGGAACTGATTGATAAAACTGAATCGCTTTACAGCCATTGTTTCATTAGCTTTCGCTAATTCCGCCTTTTCTACATCAGTCTTATTCTCCTTATCCTTAAGTTCTGCGCGTTTCTGCAACCAATATAATTCCGTATTGGAGAAACTAATTGCCCAATAGTCAAAGCCATCGAATTTAGTTGGGGTGAAGCCTGCTACATCAGGGATATAAATTTCTGTACTACCTGTACCGGTACCTGTACCGCCTGTACCAGTACCTGTACCGCCTGTACCAGTACCACCTGTTCCTGTGCCTGTGCCAGTACCACCTGTTCCTGTGCCTGTGCCTGTTCCCGTACCTGTGCCTGTACCTGTTCCCGTACCTGTGCCTGTTCCCGTACCTGTGCCTGTGCCTGTTCCCGTACATGTACCTGTTCCCGTACCTGTGCCTGTGCCCGTACCAGTGCCTGTGCCTGTTCCCGTGCCTGTGCCAGTACCACCTGTACCAGTGCCTGTACCAGTACCACCTGTGCCTGTACCGCCTGTGCCACCAGTACCACCTGTACCAGTACCACCTGTACCCGTACCACCTGTGCCTGTACCGCCTGTGCCACCAGTACCAGAATCATCTCCTCCTCCAAGATTAGGATCTACACCTCTAAAGTCTTTCTGCAAGTAAATCTTTACAGGAAAATTCTTCTGAATCATCTCGGTAGAAGCATAAGGGAATACGTTGTTCTTAAAGAAATCAACATAATAAGGCACTTCTGTACCTGGCACATCATCGCCATAATAGAGTTTTCCCGTACCTATACCCGTCCATTTTCTGTTCAAGTCGGCAGGAGTAATATCCTTATACAGCAGATAAACACCATATTTATCATGTATTTCTTTAATATCTTCATCCCAAGAATTGTTACCTTGAGGAAATTCCATACGAAGAACGGAGTAGTTACCCGATGGAGTGATAGGATCTTCGGATGGAGTGCAAGCCGTCATTGTGATGAGGCTCGCAACTGTGATATATATAAATCTTTTCATTCTTCTGTGTTATTATCCGGGTTAGTATTATCAACTGTGAACTCAGAAGTCTCACCTATGCGCTTTGCACAAAGTGGATTCTGCTCCAGCTGATTGTTCAATTCTCGTGCTACATCAGGTATAGGGACTGTATAAAGTGGATCCTTTGCCTGAAGGGTATAGGTTGTCTTGGTAGTTGGTGTAGAATACCAAACGTGCTTGATTTCAGGCATACCCCAACGGCGCAAATCATACCAACGATGACTCTCGAAACAAAGTTCACGACGGCGTTCCTGATGTATATACTCCACCAACTTATCAATATCTGCAACATCCTCTGCCTTTGGAGCATAGTTATCAGCAAATCTCTTACTACGTAATTCTACCAAAGCTTGAAGTGCTTCCTGACTTCCATTAGCATCCACTCCAGCCTTGGCGAGCATTGCTTCTGCTTCCATATAATTGAGATATGCCTCAGAAAGACGAAGACTTCTACCAAATACACCTGTACCACCAGTAGGTCGATAACTATTATTAACCTTCAATTTACCGATAGCCAAAGGCAGCAGTTCACCAGAGAATTCTTTTCTTACGATATAACGCTGCTTACGAAGGTCACCATCCTCAAAACTGTTGAGCAGTTCATCAGAAGCACGGAAATAAGGTTTACGAGGCAAACCTGTCGTTGGATCTTCCGTAGAATATTCTTCAACCCATCCTGCCCAATCCGATACTTTACCATAAGGGAAGATGACCTCAGAAGATTCATCATAAGAATGATAATTGGTATAGATACGTGCCACCTGACCATATTCATTCTTTTCCGTTTCTACTGTATTGAGATCAAGCAACTTGAACCGCGAATCGTTCATCACCATCTTCGCATACTTGGCAGCCTCTTCCCAGTTCTCCATATAAAGATAGGTACGAGAGAGCAGCAGTTGTACCATTGGCAGACTTGCACGGTAATCCTTCTTCCATTGTCTTGCCTCAGAAACAAGTTTAAACTGACTTTCTGCCTCCAGCAAGTCTTTGACAATTTGGTCATAGACTGCCTTTACGGTACTGCGAGCCATCGGTTTTTCCTCTACACCACTTGTTAATTTCAGAGGAACACCTAAAGCATCAGGATTCTCATTGTATGGCTGACCAAATATATTCACTAAGTTCAGATAGTAAAAGCCACGGAGCGCATAAGCCTGTCCCAGGACATAATGGATATCTTCTTCTGAACCTGTCACAGTATCAATATAATCAATGACAGCATTCACACCCTTCAGTTTACGATAATATGTATAATACATATCCGTAGAGGTTCTACCAGCCTCTTTCATCATATTAAACATATCCGGCTGCCATGTATAGGAAGCCAACAATATATCGTAATTGAAATTATCTTCAGGTAACTGATAGAGAGTTGCAGTTAAGTCGTCATCCATCAAAGTAAGAAAATAATTAAAGCCACCTATGTCGTTACGAGGATAAGCCTCGCCCAACAAGATTTCATTAAGTGAGCGCACATCCTTTGGGACAAACTCACTTGTGGATTTTGGCTCCAGGAAGTCACCGCAACTATTGAGCATCAGCATGCCTCCCAAGAGTACCATTGTATATAATTTAACTTTTTTCATGATTGTCATTTTTTAGAATGAAGCACTAAGTCCGAAAGAGAAAATGCGTGGCTGGATACTGTTACCCAACTCAGGATCAAAGCCATTCCATTTCTTGCTGGCAATGACGAAGAGGTTGTTTGTACTACCACTCAAAGAGATGCTTGTAGCATGAATCTTCTGACAGATTTTCTTAGGCAGATAATAAGACACGGACAACTGATTGCAGCGGAAGAAAGAACCGCTCACAAGACGTGCTGTTGAATTTGCCCACATTTCATAACGATTGGTAAAATAGCCATCTGGTGTATAGAGATTGAGAATATCCGCTACCGAAGTATAGAGACCAGGTATGTTGGTATGCAGCTCATCACCAGGCTGCTTCCATCGATTCAACAATTCCTTGCTGAGGTTGGACAGCGGACTTGGCATCTTGCCATAAGTAAAGGTAGAATATGGGTTAGGAAGGCGTTTCTTAGAACCCAAAATCAGGGCAAAGCTCGCACTTACCTGAAGATCCTTCCAGCGCACATGAGGATTGATACCTCCAGTAAAGAAAGGCTCTGATTCACCTGCATAAACCAAGAATGACAATGGATCTATTGTCTTATCCGGATTTTCAAACTCCTCTACCTGAGTACCTCTAAAGGTAGGAAGACCTGTCTCATGGTCAAGACCTGTAAAATCATAAGCCCAGAAAGAATAGAGAGAATAACCCTTACGCAAAGGGCGCTGACTGTTGCCGGCTACGAAATCACGATGGGTCAACTGGTCAACACGGGCTGTGCGATCATCCGTCTCAGTCTTGTTCCAGTTCTTGGAAGCATTAAATCCAACACTTACTACTAAGTCCTTGGTCTTGATAGGAGTGATATTCATTGTCCACTCGAGACCATGGTTGACGATGATACCACCATTGAGTTTCAATGTTCCCATACCATATTCCTCTGGTACATCTTGCTCGATAATCGCATTAGAACGTCTTCCGTAATACTCAAGACTCATCGTTACGGCTCTGAAAATTTGCATATCGAGACCGAGATTCCAAGTCTTGGTACGTTCCCACTTCAGATAAGGGTTAGGAAGACTTGCGATGCTGGTATAGTATTCATTATAACCAGGAAGCAAACCACCATAAGAAGCTATCAATTCCGGACTGATGGAATTGACTACATTTCCCTGAATACCATATGTTGCACGGAGGTTAAGCTGGTCAAGCCACTTCACGTTGTCTTTGATAAACTTCTCTTCTGCTATCTTCCAAGAGAAACCGAACGAATAAGTAGGATCAAACTGCTTACGCTTATCCTGTCCGAAACGGTTGGAAGCATCTGAACGGATATTCATATTCATAACATAACGATTCTTCAGAGAGTAAGCAGCTGTACCAAAGAAGGATACGTAATTGGAAGTATTGTTGATACTACTCCATCCACCCTCAAAGAGACCTCTAAGAGCGCCCCAACCTATAGACTGTGTACCTCCGATAGGCACAATATCCTCTGGAAGCGAAGGAGAGATCAAACTCTCACCACGCTCTGGCACATAACCCCAGACATTCGTACCCTTACCATATGTTTTGGAAGAACGCATCTCAAAACCAAACATACCATTGACACGATGAATCTCATTGAAAGTCTTGCTTGCTACCAGCTTATGCTGCATGTCAAGCGAAGTCATATTGGAATTATTATTGGTCAACTGACCGCCAAATGGCAACAGGGCTGCTTTATACAAAGCAGAACCAGGTTCAGCCTCACCTACTCCATAACCACGATAGTTGGTTTCAATGTAGGAAGTCCTTTCACCCTTATAACTTTCAGAATCGTTGGAACTATGAGCCATAGAACCCACCAACTGATAATTAAGCCAAGGAAGAAGCTGGAAATCAATATTTGCAGACACATTGAAGGTATTACCGCGGTTCTTACTATAACTGTTATCCATCTCATTGAGGACATTGTAGCCATAAGTATTGTTGGAACCAAGGGACTTGTTCAACTGATAAGTATAATATTGTTTATAGAAAGCTCGTTCACCATTTTCCTCGAAAGCAGGTACGGCACGGCTGGTATTAAGAGCATACGACTGAGGACTTACACCGCTATAGCCGTAAGAATTTCGTGAACTACCGCTAATATTAAAGGAAGCACGGATTCGCTTACTGAATTGCACACCTACATTCAGACGAGTAGTAAATTGATTTTGACTATTACCAATTTCTGTACCTTCAGAATTAGAGTAGCCAAAAGAAGCATTATAAGTTACTCTCTGAGTACCACCAGATACGCTGAGATTATGACTATGACTGAAAGAATTACGGGTCAAGAGATCAAGCCAGTCAGTATTCACAGTTTCCAATCTTTCCATCTGCTTCATAAAGTCGGCCTCGGAAATCATGTGCTTGTTAAACATAGCCATCAATCCCTCATAAGTATAAATCTGAGGAAGCGGATCACCCTGATAGCGCACACCCGCATCATACGCCTCCTTACTGAACTGAATACGCTCTTGCGAATTCATAAAATCAAATAAGTCGTAGTTAGGACGTTAACGGACAGAGAAGTTTGCTGAATAGCGGATACTGGTACGTTCTGCAGAACCCTTCTTGGTCGTGATGACAATCACACCATTAGAAGCCTTAGAACCATAGATGGCAGTAGCCGAAGCATCCTTCAACACAGTAATATTTTCTATATCCTGAGGGTTGAGCCAGGACACCTGATTACCTATCAATTCCTTCATATCAGTAGTCATCGCTGCTGTAGCATCGATAGAAATAGGGTCTTCCTGGATGACTCCATCAACAACCCAAAGAGGGTCGGTATTTCCAAGAATAGTTGCCTTACCACGAATGGTAAGCTTAGGAGCAGATCCCACACGGGAAGAAGAATTGACTACCATCAATCCTGCCACCTTACCCTGCAACATCTGGTCGATAGTCTGGTAGGCAGGCATCAGCACATCTTCACCTTTCAAAGTGGTGAAGGCACCAACCATATCCTTACGAGGCAAACGGCCATAACCAGTCTCCACAACTTCAACTTCCTTCAATTGACTTGTTGCAGCAGGAATCATACTCACATTGATGGAATTGCTATTGTGGTAACGTACCACCTTCTTTTCCATTCCAAGGTAAGTGAACTCCAGGTAATATGCCTTTCCTGGCTCCATTTCAGGCATGGTAAGACTGAATTTACCATTGATGTCAGTAACGGTTGCCAATTTGGTACCTCTCACTCTTACACTTACACCAGGCAGGGGATCCTGGCTGTCATCGGTGACGACACCTTTGGCAATAACTGCAGTACGGCGAGCTTGAACAGCTCCCTTTTGGCTTGTGTTTACATTGTTTTGAGCAAAGACTGCTTGTCCAGAGGCAAGAGCAAAGCACAAAAGAGATGTATTCAAGACCATGGTGTAGTTTTTTCTCTTAGAATTCATAGTCCCTTTTGTTTTAAATTAATAATTGGTACAAAGATAGCAAATAAAGTTAAACGAGCAAAACATTTTATTACTATTTTTTGTATTTTGCACGTATTTTGTCAGTTTTTCCTGTATTTTTATACGCAAATAGAAAATTTATTGAATTACATTTAGATTTCTATGGTCTTTTTAAAACATTTAATGATATTAATAAAAAAGTTAATTTAAAATTCCATGTAACCTTTTCTATTACTTCATCGTCTAAGTTATAAGATAACATGAGTAATAACATAAAAAGAAAGGAAAAAATTATGATTTTGAGTACAACTCCAACCATAGAAGGTCACCCTATCCGTGAATATCGTGGCATTGTGACAGGCGAAACCATCATTGGTACCAACTTTGTGAAAGATTTCTTTGCCAGTATTCGTGATGTGATTGGCGGAAGAAGCGGTTCTTACGAAAGTACCCTCCGCGAAGCTAAAGATACTGCACTCAGGGAGATGAGCCAGCGTGCTGCATCCTTAGGCTGCAACGCCATCGTGGGCATCGACCTGGATTACGAAACCGTTGGTAACAGCGGCTCCATGCTGATGGTAACTTGCAGCGGAACGGCGGTGATTATCTAAGTTCTGCATCTGAAAAATGAACAAAACATGTCTGAACAGGGGCGGTAACCGCCTAAAAAATCGAGTTACCGCCCCTGTTCAGACATATTTTACAAGATTATAATATAGTATTAACAGGTATAAAGTAATTAAATAAATATGAAGTTGATTTTTAAATATTTTTTTATTTCTCTATTGTTCCTAAATGGGCAATTAGTTCATGCACAATCATTTAAAATCGACAGCTTAAAAGGTAAAAAATGGGAGTTGCAATTGCCAAAAGGAAAGTCTTATACTTCGAGTCTTATATTCAAAGATACGACATACACAACTAGTTTCTCCTTTAATGGACAGACTCATACTATAGAGAAGCCATACTTAATACAGCAGGAAAACGTAGAAACATTTTATGTTATTTTTCCATCAGAAGGAAAGGGTACAAAAACTTTCTCTGTTAAGTTTAAAGTTTTAGAATTTACCGACAAGTTGCTAAAATTGCAAAATACAACAACAAATGTTGTAAATACGTATTTCGCAAAATAAACAACTAGTAGATTGTAAAGTCTAAAAGTTTAGTAAGGCACGTGTGATATTTCATCAATCATCAGTATGTGACGAACGACGTTTTACTCAACTTTTAGACTTTACAGACCACTAGTAAGACAGTGCTTTTTGCAACATATTTCTCTGTTTGATATTTTTGTTTAATAAAATTCTTAGATTCATTATTTTTTTGTATTTTTGCAGCCGAAAAGAGTTGTTAGGCAGCAAACGTATGCAGATTGCAGAATTTAGAACTGTTGCTAAATCATTACCTCTGTTGAGGTGAAAAACTCATAAATAGTTCATTTTTAGCTATTCGGCTGATTTTAGCGTAATTTTCGAAGAAAAAAGCTTATAGTATTCAAATAAAAGCATTATCTTTGTATCCGATTATCAGAGCCTTATGGCTAACTATTGTTATTAAGACATTACCATTATGCTACAAAAAATAATAGGATGCAAGCAAGAACAAAAAACGCTGTAGGATTGCTATGAATCCTCAAAACCGGAATTCGTAGCTATCTATGGCAGACGCCCACCGCTGTCTTCATCTGAACACCCTTTGAAATTTCCTACGTTTCAATTGAACAGAAGAAAACGTAAAGCAAACGTCTTTCTTATTATGATAGGCCAAGCCATGGACTTTCATTTCATAGCCAGCATCTCAATGCCAGCCATCCACGACAAGACAACTGCAAAGGTAATAAAAAGAAATAAAGACTCAACATAATCACTACTCTTCTATCTCACCAGATATTTCGCAACCAAATCTCTGAGCATCGTCTCCGGAAGATTCGACAATCCCGTCTCTTGAATCGTAGCATATTCAGGCTTGTTCTTTCCGATAATAAACTTACAGTCTCGCCCATCTATGCTTGCATACAAATGGAAGTTGCCTTTGTAAGCCTGCTCTATGCGAACATCAGTACAACTTTTGCCATCTATCTCAAAAGAAGCAGAACTGTTGTCTTTATCCTCCAACCCCCATGAAACGAGATGAGCATTTATCGCTGACTCTATGGAACTGGTCCATCTGTCCTGAACCTCATTTCGCTTGGCTATGTCACGGAATTGCCGCAGAGAATCAGCTACTTCCCTGATGATTGCATCAGCACGCCGAATGCCATTGTCCTTGGCAAACAGAATGGCATCATCGTAAGAAATATGATGCAGCTTAGACCTTACATACATACAATGACCCGTATTGGGTAAATAGCCTCCTGTATCTATAATATAAGTGAGGTCATAGGCTGGCGACAAACGCCAAAGACCCGCCTCATCCATAACAAAAGAGAAATTCTTTGTATGGTCATCCGTATTGTTGGAAAGGACATTGAACACAAGTCTGCGAAATACTTCCTGACAATCAGTCTCCGGCAAATGTAATTTTCTGCAGACAGCAATAAGTCCCTCATAGCTATCGGTTTCCGGAGAAATCGCAGCAAGGGTCTGTGTATGCAATTTCCGCTCACCATCACGGTCGAAACGCTTCGTTATGAAATTCCGGTTTCCCTCTATCTCATATAGTCTGGATGGCATCATATCTATTCCTGCCTTGACTGCCATCTCATAGTATGTCATCTCTATCTCTGCAGAACTGTATTTCGTATCACCAAATTTCAATATGTAGTAATCATAATCCTGAAGCCCAGCCACTTGACCGCTTCGTATTTCCCCCGTAGCTTTATTGATGGCAATGATTGCCTTAGGCTGGCGTCCACCAGCCGATGTTCCCACCGTAAGCAAAGACTGCATCGTGATAGACTCCTCTGGCATGATGTGGGCATTTTCACGCTCGATGAATATGCGCTCTGCCAAGTCTGCCAACGACTTGACATCTATCATTTCTGCCTTATCCGTCTTTGCCACCTCTGGTAAGAATTCCAATGCCCCCATACCTCGCTTACCGATAAAGGAAAGTTTATCCAACGGAGTTATATCAGCATTAGGAATATGATTTTGAATTCGCCAAAGCTCGAAAAGCTGATTACCCCAGGCATCTGGCAACGAATCAGCCAAAAAAGCAGGAAGTTTTTGGTACATTCTGGCATCCTCTCCCCACACGGGTGTCATTGCACGAATACCACGCACAGGAGCTTGAAGAGGAGAAACATCAATTCCCTTCTTCAAGAACTCAGGATTATATGTAAAGTACGATAACCTGCGGCGATCGTCCCATGCCAAGCGACCGATTTCTTCGTCCCAAAGCATTACTCTCAACGTATTTACCATAACCAGTTATTATTTAGTATGACGTATTCTCTGCGCTTTCTTCTCATCCTTTCTCATCAGATAAGGTGATGGAGGAAGTTCAGGAAACACATCATTTATAGCATCAATCTGACCCACCACCTTCAGCAAGAGGAGAAAAGTAGAAAGCGAGAGATTGCCCGCTGTTCCATTCTCAAACTTGTGGATGGTGGTCAAGCCAAGCCCCGTAAGCTCGGCTACCTCTTTCTGGGTGAGATTGCATCTCATTCTATATTCCTTGAATCTAACTCCCAGCATGCGTACCAACTCTGGAGTAGAATATTCATATAAATCTGCCATAATCTTCTATTCATTTATCTATCATTATAATGATATTTACCCTTTATATCAGCCTTTATCTTCAATATACTGATATTTATGGTTGCAAAAATAATAAAAAGGAATGAGACAGGCAAGCTTTCAAGAGATTATTTTTTTCCTTTCTATTTTTTCTGATAAATGACGTACTTTTGATGCTCTTTTTGCACAAAGTGCCCAAAAATCACTCTATACTATGGGCACTCAATGCTCACGTGACGAGCAGTGAGTGCTCGTCTGTTGATCCATCGATGCCCATCAGTTGGTCCGTATGTGCCCATCAGACGAGCACAGACAAAGAAACGTATTTATGACTTTTCCTGATTTCTGTAGACACTTTTTTACTTTATAAACTAAAAAGGTAGA
>ENA-OYZQ01000065-OYZQ01000065.1-human-gut-metagenome-genome-assembly--contig:-NODE-65-length-35011-cov-25.512816_pt1 | contig 35011 bp, 26 predicted proteins | sample MGYA00244076_ERZ653476 | MGnify/ENA primary metagenome ERZ653476 (study PRJEB26926, sample SAMN06164996) | human gut metagenome | biome: ENVO:00009003; feature: ENVO:2100002; material: ENVO:00002003... | reverse complement strand
TTGCCAAGCGCTTCTTTGGTAAACAGGGAAGATGGGCTATTGCCATTGATCCCAGTTACATCAGCAAAGCTGGCAAGAAGACTCCACATATCGGTCGTTTTTGGTCGGGATGTGCACAGTCTGTTAAACATGGTCTCGAAATCATGGGTATTGGCCTCATTGATATTGATGCCAAAGACTGCATGATGTTAAAAGCACACCAGTCGCTAAGTAATAAAGAACTGAGTCTTAGAAACAAGACTATGGTAGATTTCTATATCGGCGTCATTAAGCGTTATCGCAAGGAACTTCTCAAACTCTCAACCCTCATAGTTGCAGATGCTTACTTCTCTACAAGTACATTTGTTAATGGGATAAAGAAAGAAGGGTTCTCTTTGATAAGCCGCTTTCGTGACAATGCTTGTCTCTTTTATGTCTATGCTGGTCCACGTACTGGAAAACGTGGTCGCCCAAAGACCAAGGATGGCAAGATTGATATGAAGAATCTTGACCTCACTCGAATGGAGAAGATGGAGATGAAAGATATAGAAGGAACAGCTTATACTTTGATAGCCTATTCCAAGGCACTCCGGTGTAAAGTTAGACTTGTCATCTGGCAGATGCCGAATGGCAAGAAGAAACTATTCTTCTCTACAGACACCTCACTTTCGGGTGAAGAGGTACTTCTTTATTATAGAACCAGGTTCCAGATTGAATTTTGCTTTCGTGACGCCAAAGGCTATACTGGTCTTATGGACTGCCAGGCTCGCGATAAGTGGAAACTCGATTTTGCTTTCAATGCTTCGTTCACATCACTAAATGTTGCCAAGGTAACTATGAAGGAGATGGGAATGGAATATTCTATGTCTTCATTCAAGTCACTGATGACCAACATTTATCTGGTGAGACGAATTTTTAAAGCATGCGGGTACATCCCGAACCGAACTTTAATTAGCAAGATTTTCAAAGATCTCTCGTGCTTACAGCGTATAGCTGCTTAGCACATTATTGAATTATTAACGAACTATTGCTTGATATAATCCTCTAATATATCCTGTATGACTCGGTTGACCCAACAAAAATCCTTGTAAAGCTGCTTGGAATCCAACTCTTTAACATCTGCCGAGGATGTTTCTAGATAACGACGAAACATGACTAAGAGTCCAGGATAAAGATAATCCAGATCCTCCATAATAGATAAGACGCTGGAAGTATCCTTTTCCGCAGGTACTTTGGGAATATCATAATGAGCAAAAATGACATTGTTCGGGTTGCTTATTTCCCTACATAGTTCACCCAGGAGTTCAAAGAGCAGCATTACCAGCGGAACCGGTTTGATTCCCCTTCTCCACACCCATAAGAATACCTCATCCGTGTCCGCAATCTTCTGTAATATGGGAGAAGGTTCCATGGGATAAAATTTATCAAAGTAGGAATTTCTCAAATCCTTGTCAAAGGATTCCCATAAGCTTACATACATCTTGACCGTATAGACATGGAAAATATTCTGGGCATGATACATTTCCACCTCACCAAATCTTTTCATCTCACCCAATCTTTTGCAAATGAAAAGGGGGAACCATGCCCTCTCCTCATACTGAAATTAAAATTTTGAGAGCTATCCTTAAGAAATGCCCTTGACTATGTTAGTTCTCCTTATCAAGCACAAATATAATTATATTTTCCCTGCCTGCCAAGTTTTAGAGAGAAAATTATATTATTTTTCACTTACAGTCACACTTTACTGCCTTTTTTGAAAAAATCATTGTATCTTTGCCATAAAAATAAAAGACATGACAAATTTCTACTTATATATAATAGGCTTCATTATAGTATGCCTCATAACTTTTATCAGTTACAGAAAGAAGCTGGTACATCTTGCCCACCAGTTAGAAGCAGACTTAAATGCGGTTCTTGGAAACGTGAACCTGCAAACATATATCAGCAAGAAGTTTCCTGATGCCTACATCAAAGGTTCTAAACGATCCAACATAGAAAAAGAGTTGGAACCTATACATTCCAACATAGCTGAATCCATGAGAAAAATGAAGATGTTTCTTGTCAAAAACGAGATATTGGCTTCATTTCTGGAAGACTATGCCAACATGGGCTCTTTCATTAAAACCCATAACGAAAAGCAACAGCAAGCTATCCTCATGAGAAACAAGGATTTCTTTGATCATGTCCTGAAGTATCCCTTAGACAACCAACAAAGAAGAGCCATCATTAGCGAGGAGGACAACTGCCTCGTGGTGAGCAGCGCAGGAAGTGGCAAGACCTCGTCAATCGTAGGCAAGGTGGAATACCTTACCAAGATCAAACACGTCAACCCTCAAGAAATTCTCCTCATCAGCTATACCCAAAAAGCTGCTCAAGAACTTACGGATAGGATGAACATTGAAGGACTCAAGGGCTATACTTTCCACAAGCTGGCCTTGGATATCATTGCAAGGGAAAATCAGGCAAAGCCCAGCATCTGCGACAATACGGATGCTGTGTTTGTCTCCATTTTCCATGAACTATTGGCTCAAGAGAACTTCAAGAAAGCGGTGTTTGACTATTTCGTTGACTACCAGGAAAGTGAACAGGAGAAACACATGCAAGACAGACGCAATAGCCTCTCCGAGCAGAAAAGCGGCAAACTCAAGGCCCTGTTCCCCGACATGGATGGCAATGCTGTGTATGTGAGAAGCGAGCAAGAGAAAAAACTTTGCTTCGTCTTGACCTCTCTGGGCCTGAAATTCAGATATGAGGAATGCTATGAACATGCGCTCATGGACGAGAACCACAGCCAATACAGACCAGACTTCAGCATCTATTACGAGAAAGACGGAAAGCTCCAACGTCTCTACCTAGAGAACTTCGGCGTGGATGAGCACGGCATGGTCCCTCTGTGGTTTGCCAAAGACAAGGGCATCTCATACCAAGAGGCCAATGCACGATACGGCGACGGCATCACCTGGAAAAGGGAGGTTCACAAGAAGTTCCATACCCTCCTGATAGAGACCACCAGTGCGGACTTCCACTACTTTGACATCCTCCAAAAGGTCAGGAAAACGCTGCAAAAGGAGCACATTCCCTTCCAGGAAATCCCACAGGAGACGCTCTATAATATGGTACTGCCCAAAAACAGCTTGAAGGAAAAGGCGTTCATACGCCTGGCCGTTACCTTCATCACCTTGATGAAAACCAATTGCAAGAGCCTTGAAGAAATCAGAAACCAGGCAAGAATGGCTGATGATGAAAGAAGCTTGTTTATCATAGACAACATCATCACACCTGTCTATGACAAATATGTCCAGTACATGAGAGAAAAGAACCTGAAGGATTTCACGGACATCATCATCGAGGCCACATCCATCTGCAATCAGAAAGAAGGTGAGGAATATAAGTACATCATCGTGGATGAGTTCCAGGACATCTCCATGGATAGATATAGATTTCTTTTGACCTTGAGAAAAGGCAAAGAACAGGCACAACTCTTCTGTGTGGGCGATGACTGGCAATCCATCTATAGGTTCTCAGGAAGCGACATGTCACTGTTCACGGACTTTGAAAGCTACTTCGGAGTTACCGATGTGAAGAAGATCGAGACCACCTATCGCTTCGGCTACCCACTGGTGGATTACTCATCCAACTTCATTCAAAAGAACCCAATCCAAATCAAGAAAAGCATTACCGCATTCAATCAGGGAATCAAGACTGACATGCTCTTCTATGAGTATGACAAGACAAACTATGCCTCCACCATCAGCGGCATCGTGGAAAGTATACCAAGCGACAAGTCCATCTTCCTGCTAGGAAGATATTCGTTTGACGATTATTACCTGTCCTATTCTTTCAAGTCCATCAAACGAGGCAATAAGTTCTTTTACATTATAGGTGGCAGAGAGGTAGAGTTCCTCACAATGCATAAGTCCAAGGGCCTGGAAGCAGATTACGTCATCATCCTCCAATGCAATGAGGGTAGCTTTGGATTTCCCTCAGCCATCAGTGATGATCCTATCCTCAACCTGATTGTGGGAAAGGGAGACGAGTTCCCATATGGTGAGGAACGAAGACTGTTCTATGTGGCAATGACCAGAGCCAAGATAAGAACATGCGTTCTGTATAACAAGAAACACCCATCGGTCTTTGTGACGGAGTTTTTGCATCCAGAGAAACTTCGCGTGGCCTACACTCCTCATAGGAATGCTAACAAACGATGGGGCACCAGGGGCGATGCCTACCTCTTAAAATTATACCATGAGGGAAAGAGCATCTCACAGATATCATCACTCATGGGAAGAAGCATGACTTCCATTGTCATGAGATTAGAAAAATTAGGAGTAAATACATAGCTCCAAGAAACCCAAAGTAATAATGGAAAAAGAGCCAGGTTTCAGATATAACGCAGAAAGCCATAGCCGTGAGTTATAGCCTTTTTACCTGGCCCTAAAAACGCCCATTCCATCGTGAGATATAAGTCTATCCCCGAAGAATGCTTGTTTTTCCCGAAACTTCGCAACTTCATATTGTGCAAATATACACCAAATTATGGAATCCACCAAATAAAATCATAAAATTAACGATTCCACCGGTAAAATAGGTTTCACGCTCTTAAAAAAACGCCAGTTACCCAAATCATAAATAGATATTATACCATCAGGGAGAGACAACAAACAAGGCTACCCAAATGAATGGATAGCCTTACAAATATAAAACATGGCAGAAAAGGGAAAGGAGGCTAAGCTGCCTCCTCCTTGTTTTTCTTCTCCACTTCGGATACCTTGGTGGCTACAAGCTTGATAACGTGAACATCCTTACCGTCCTTCTGGTAGGTCTCACTCTTGAAGAATCCTTCCACCTTCACGAGTTTTCCTTTCTTGAGAAGGGCAAAGAGTGCCTGGTCATCGTTCTTTACCCAGGTCTCGAAGTTCTGGATGGATGAAGAGGTTACGTCCTGGTCACCTTTCTTCTCCGTGGTCTTGATGGAGATACCAAAGCGAGCGATGCTGCTCTTCTCAAAACTTCTTACTTCTGCGTCCTTGCAGATAAAACCTACTACTGAAAAATTGTTGTTTGCGTTCATAACTGTAATTTTTTTAAACGTTAATACTTAAATTTTACGTGCGAAATAACACCAACAAGGAGAAGGCGAGTAAATGCAAGAGATGGCCCAGATTATTTTCACCCAAGGGGCAAGGGTTGTTTTTGAAAAAGGAGCAACTGCACCCAAAAACAATGAAAAAAATGTGGAGACAAGCCGGATGGTGTGCCCTTGCCAGATCGCCGCTTGTGGTAAATTTGCAAAGTAAAATCAAGGGTAACGCAAAAGAAAAAGACTTGAACGCCATACGTGCAACAATTTTAGTAGTGGAAAATCTAATGCAAAGGACATCATGATTAGGAAAAGACAAGAGCAGCAACGCCTGATAATCATCCATCAAACCACAAATCAAAAAAAATGTCAGGACATTACTTTCACCAGAAGCTCCAGGACTTCATGCCCTACCTTAACAGATGACAAGCTACTCTTTTCTCTAAGAAAGTGAAAACAGAAGGTGGAACCCATGCTACAAAAAGACCTACCAGAACGAGGGTAAGATCTGCCATATCGCTATCTAAAGCCACCAAATATAGCCAAGAGAATAGAAAAACAAGGATGAACCCCATCCATTCATCTTTCTGACTTTTGTTTGTGAGCCTATCACTTGGGTAGCCAAACATATGCAGTCTCTCCCCAACCCAAGTACATGTACTAAAAAAAGAAGTCTGCCAGCATCCCTACCAGCAGACTTCAAAAGCCTTTAATAAATGTTACTCTTTAATTTTAATAGAGCAATTACAAAGTAATCTAAAACTTAACCTTATGATGAAAATCTATCAACCTTTTCTCTATAGTATGCTTTTTTAAAAAGACCATTATCTTGGGATTTATTCTGCCACAGCCTGCTGCGCTGAAGAAGCCTGAACTTCTGGAGTTTCTTGCTGTGCTGGCTGCTCAGAAACCTGAGTCTCTGCTGGCTGCTCTGCCTGAGCTGGCTCAACAGAATCGGTTTTTTCCTCAGCATTCTCTGTAGATACAGATTCTTCCTTAGACTCAGTAGAAGTTGACTCTGTAGGAGTAGTCTCTACAGGAGTAGCTACCTCCTGATTTTGCTGCTCTGTAGAATCTTCTACCCCTGCCTGTGGAGTAACAGGAGTACTTACTGCTGAAGAATCTGTAGGAGTAGCTGGAGCTACGGTGTCAACTGGAGCAACCTGAACGTTACTCATCATCTTATTTGATGCAAATACGTTACTTACTGAAACCATTACAATAGCTGCGATAGCTGCAAATACGAACTTTTTCATAATCTTATCGTTTTTAATTGTGAATATTTATTTTTATTACTTTCTATCTTTGTGGATTCATTGGCGAACCCACTAATGATATTCACAATCTGCGTGCCAAAAGAATACAAAAATACAATGCCTGCTGATTATCAGGAAGTTAGACTATTTGTACCAAAAATTGGTATTGTGGAAACAGGGGAAATCGTGTGGAAATATTCCACAAAAAACTGGGGAATTGCTTAAAAAGGTGATGCATCCATGAATGCTATCTATAGCTATAATGCCTCCGTTTCTTCAGATATTCCATATCATCCTGATGAGCATAGGCCTCTTTCTCAAATCTGATATTAAAATATGCCTCTAATCCGTTTTTATATTTGATCGTTAATATGGCCCATTCAAAAAAATACCAAATATAAAACGGAATATATAAAAGTTCCTTTTGCTGTGCGGAATGAATCCGTTCATGATTAAGTTCTTCTTTGGAAAGTTTCTCGTAGGTGATAATCATGCCAAAAAAATTAATGGCATAAAAATCCCCCATAAAGGCTCGCTTTCTGATTTTGATAACTCTACTCATGCCCTGATAAATTACATAGTTCATCCAGGAAATTAATCATCATGGATCCGTTTCCTCTCGATATTGCTGCTGCCTTTTCTCCGGCTATCCCCATCACTTTCATGGCATGCAAGGAGGCACAGAATGCATCCGATGAAACTGCCAGAAATGCTCCGATAATACCTGTGGCAGTACATCCCATTGCAGTAACCTTAGACATGAGCTGATGACCCTCCTTTATATGAGCCACACGGTGGCCATCTGTAACTAAGTCTGTAGGTCCTGTAACAACGATGACCGAAGAAAATTCTTGTGCCAGTTTGATAGCTTTCATCTCTATTTCCTGTGGTTCAATGCTGCTGTCCACCCCATTCATGGCAATTTGGTGGGAGTATAACGCCTGTATTTCACTTGCATTTCCTTTGATGACATTTGGATGGGAGCTATTGATAATATCAGAAGCAATCTTCATACGGAACTGAGTAACTCCCACTCCCACTACGTCAAAAACTATCGGAACCCCATTCTCATGGGCAGCTTTCCCAGCTATCTGCATAGAGCGAGCAGTACTGCTTTCCACTATACCTAAGTTAAGTGCCAGAGCCTGGCATTTAGCGCTGATTTCTCCCACTTCTTCTTCTGCACGAGCCATGATGGGCGAAGCACCGATTGCTAAAAGACTATTGGCCACAAAATTCATAGCCACATAATTTGTTATGTTATGAATGAGGGGATGCCGTTCCCCTATCAACATTAAATCTGTCTTCATTTTCATTCTTCCTTTAATATATACTGTAACCATTGTCCCTGCACCATTGCTTGGCATATTCGAATCCCTGAGCAGTGGCTCTATGAATCCATTTCAGTCCCATGCGCTTGTCCTGTTTGACCCCAGTACCAGTCATATAGAACCAGCCTGTGGAGAATTGTGCCTGTGCATCTCCTTGCTGTCCTGCCATTTCGTACCAGAAAGCAGCCCAGCTGTCGTCTTTCTCCACTCCATCTCCATTCCAATAATTGGCACCCACATTTTTCTGACTTTGCAAGTGTCCTCGCTGGGCAGCCTTGAGCCACCACTCATGAGCCTTGGCATGATTTTCTGTGGTTCCCTGCCCAAGATAATAGGCATTGGCAGCATTTACCTGTGACTGTACATCTCCTTTTTCTGCAGCTATAAGATACCAATGAAGTGCTTTTTCGTAGTCCTGTTCTACCCCGTCACCTAGATAATAGCATTCTGCCACATTGTAACAGGCATAAATATCGCCCAGTGTAGCGGCTTTCATGTACCAGTCAAATGCAGTGGCATGATTCTCCACAACACCGATGCCCTGTGCATAGCACACACCCATATTGTTCATTGCCATCAGATCTCCTTCCAGGGCCTGCTGGCGATATTTACTTGCTGTTTCACGATCTTTTTTCATACAGGAGCCTTAATTATGAGCAAAGTTTTAGCAGTCCATTGCTTCTGCATCATCTTACTGATAAAGGAATGGACAAAAAATCTTCCGGTATCTCTATATCTTCAGGCTGAAGGTAAGTGGTGTAGTAAGAATCTTGATGTTCATCCTCCATTTTGTCTATGATTGGCATTTCTGATACATCCAACTCAAACGCTTTAAGTCTATCCTTGATATAGGCATTAATCTGCGACTTTCCCTGGTTAATGCTACGACCTCTGTTTTCTATATCTTCTACTTTTCTCATCCATTCACTAAAATCTCTTGCAGGATGATTGAAAAGCAGATTGTAAACATCCCTTAGCCATTCTTTGGAACCTTGCTTGGTAAATTTACAATGTCTACCTCTACCGTTTCTGAAGAATTCATGAAGGTACATATGTTCACCGAGTTTCTGTCTGATGAGGGTACATACATACACCATACGCTGGTCTTTTGAACCAACCTTGATGTTGAAAGACTCCCCGTTTACATTAATCTTGATAGCCCAAAGTTCCTTGGTTCTCATTCCCTCAGGAAGTTTCCATTGTTCCGGCATTTTAACGATTGACACCTTGATTTTGGGTGCCTCTAAAAGCCCAGAAGAAACTGCAATATTCAAATGAGCCTTTGTTTCCTCATAGGACATGTCTTCACTAACCACATCCATCGCTTTTTTCATGAACGAAATCAGATTGATTCCTTGATTCATGATGTCATCCAGACAATACCACAGCATGTGTTTGAAGTCATACTCTTCCTTATCAGTAGCAGAATCTTCCTGACGTGTATATGGAAGCAGAATCATATCTATGCCTTCATTGTATTTGTAAGCTGGATTATTATTTTCTAGCCACTCCACAGTCTCTATGAATCCCTCTACATGAAATCTTTCAGAGAAGGCAAGAGGCTTTGTAGTAACTCTATTTCTCAAAGGATATATACCTTTTTCTTCATTCAAAAGACCTGGAATGAAATAACGGATATTCTTAGTCCTATAATGCAGATATTCATAGTTATTAAAAACCAATCGCATTGCCGGAGTTTGATAGTTTAAATTGCTCAAAAGAATAATATACCAGTTATGTTTACCAGGATTACTATTGGGCCACAATGATTCCCAATAGTGCAAATCTTTGTATGATCTAATTCCAAGCATATAGACAATAGCATTAAGATAATACAATACTTACTTTTTCCTATTGCAAAGTCTCTAATCTTCTTTTACAATAGGATATAATTCAATAAACTCGCCATTATGAGACTTACCATCATTGATGAGTTTGGCAAATTTCTCGCCCACCTTGTCAGTCGTATGAAACCCCGGCAAGTCCATATTGCCATTCAAATCTGTAGTGGTAGGACCAGGATGTACGCTGAAAATCTCCACAGGAATGTTATTCTGCTTAAACTCCATTGCCATCACACCCATCATAGCATTCTGGGCTGCTTTGCTTGCTACGTAAGCCAGTGGATGCCAATAAGGACTGATTTCGCTTGGTACTGTCACATTCACAATTCTACCTTCGTTTTGCTTGATGAGCGGAAGGAGCGCCTGGGTGATGGCTAATGTCCCAAAGTAATTTACATCAGTAGTTTCCTTGATATCCTTCATATCAGTATCCCAACTTGTCTTTGACATATCTCCCGGAATACCTGCATTATTTACCAGGAGATTGAGCGAAGGATATTTCTCATTGATTTCCTTTGCTGCCTTGCTGATACTAGTCTGGTTACTCAGTTCTATTTCCACCCATCCCAGAACAGTACATCCTGCGTCCTGTAACTTGCTCATTGCATCCAAAGCTCTTGCTTCATTGCGAGCTCCGATAATAATGTCCCAGCCTGACTGGCCAAGATATTTACTGATTCCAAAGCCAATACCTTTGTTGGCACCAGTAATAAAAGCTGTTTTATTCATTCCTTATAATTATTTAAAAGTTCAGTAAAATGAATTCTAAATAGAAACCATTTATTGCAAATGCAAAGATACGATTTTGTCATTTAAAAGACGAATGATTTTCCAAATTTCTTTAATACTAATTGTGTCATAAATATAGTTAGCATAAAATGACTATACTTATATTCTTACAATAAGAATGCACTTACAAAACATCAGTTATATTATAACAGGTGTAGAAAAGCTGGAGTTAAAAAGCAGGACTAAGGAGTCGTAAATCTTCCTTAGCCCTGCTTTTCATATATTTAATCAGCCAGTTCCACCAATAATCCGTTGACAGGATAATAAATGTAGCGTTTGATGACTTTTTCACCGGCAGCCTCCAGGGCAGCCTGATAAGCCTCCAACTGACCAGCATACCAGCCCACAAAATGTTCATTTTCAGGATCCAGTACGGCTTTAGACCCCATCGGATTGGTCTTGTAATCCACTACGATATTACCATCAGCAGTCTGCCATACCAAATCAATGCTTCCCACAATACTCTGCCCGTCCTGCTCCAACCGGAATGGACGCTCGTGATAAGTTCTCAGAGGTTTGCCATGAAGCTCCTCTAATCTGCAATACAGATTATTCCAGGCATCTGTAATGGCCTCCTCATCAGTAAGTACCGCTGAGAGATTATAACTGCCTATGATTTCCTTCATCTCTACCCGGTAAGCAGGACGCTTTTCCTCCATACCGGCAAAAATCTGATGAATGCAGTCTCCCACTTGGGCCATGCTTTGAGGATTCTTGCTCAGTGCAATACGCTTATTGAAATCGTACACATCACCCACTTTTCCTTTCCTCAGAATCTGACTTGGGGAAATATATCGAGGCTCCCTCATCAAAAATGATGGCTCCTCAATATCAAGACGCTTGAATGCCGAAGAATCTGTCACTCCGTAATCTTCCAATGCATCCAGTTCTTCCTGGGTTAAAGTCATATCCTTGAAGATGTGACCGGTTCCGAAAATATCCCAACCATCCTTGGAAGCAACCTCACTGGCAGCAGAATCTATGCCCACATCCTTGACCCATCCGAGCATCCTCTTTCCCTTTTTTGGCTGTTCTATATCCAGAATCAATACATCCTGAGGACGAGTCATACCCACATACAGAAGACGGTTGCTTTCAGAAATCCGATTCTGAAAAGCGATTTTAAATTCTTCCATCTCTTTTATTTTGGCACTGATGGCATCAGGTACATTGTGGTCTGTTCCATATATCCATGGGGTGAGCCTGATATAGACCTCTGGATACGGACTGCCAGCCGACGGCTGCTCACAGTGAACTGGATGAACACCATAAGTCTCCGTCTTTACAGCACTCTTTACGTCTGCCACATCGGTATTGAGCGACATCATGATGACATACTTCCATTGTAAACCCTTGGAAGAATGATACGTATGTAGCTGGACACCCTCTGCATCACCGCTGCCAGTAGGATTGGCATTCCCCATATAGGCAATGAAACCATCCACCGTAGCAGGCAGGTTCATCTGCACACAGTGTTCCTCATAAACCCGGGCAGAATTGATGATAGACTGAAGGGATGAGATGCCAAACTGAGCATCCTCCTCCACCTTCTTGATTTCATCATAAAGTCCCAGCTCGATGATCATACTTTCCACCAGGGAAGCCACCGACTGCTGCTGCAGTTTGGAACGAATTGCCAGCAACTTACTGATGAGAGGAACTTCCACAAGAAAATCCCCATCCTTCTTCTCCTCATCACAGGAAAGAAGAATCTTTTCCTCGATAATCTTCCTGGTATTGTAATCCTGTTCTGTGAGATAGGCTACCGTGGCCTTGGCCAATGCATCATTGCTGCTTTCCACAATACGCAGAAGAGATGAAGCAAGGGTGTATGCCTTGGTCTCGATAATCGGGAAATCCTCCCTACTGGAAGGAATGCCGTATTCCTTCAGTTTCTCAGACACATCCTTGAGCGTGGAATTGGTTCGTGCCAGTACTGCTATGTCATGAGGATTAACCTGCTGGGAAAGCAATTTCAATATATGCTCTGCCACACCGGCATCATCACTGCTGAGAAAAAATCTCAAGGAATCAGTCCCATTACTGTTCTCACGATGTGTCTTGAGGGTAATGTTCTTTTCATCCAGCACATGGGCAAAAGTTTTCTTGAAGATAGCGTTATTTACCTGCACGATATCCGGAAGCGAGCGCCATGAAGTGTCAAGCGTATCAGTATCACACCCGTCCTCTTTCAGGCTGATGCGGTCAACCACAGCCTTGGTCAAAGCTATGTCTGAGCCTCGGAATCCGTAAATGGCCTGCTTGTAATCACCCACCCAGAATGAATGCTCCATGAGATCACTCAATGCATCAAATATCTTCACCTGTATAGGGGAAGAGTCCTGGAACTCATCCACAAAGAGATACCTGTAAGACAGGGAAATCTCACGGGCCACGGATTCATCCTTCAATAAAAGCCTCATGTATTTCTCCATATCATTGTAGTCCAGAAGATTCTTCTCTTTCTTGAACTGGGCGAAGTTTTCCTTCCATCTACAGGCCAGACTGAAAAGCAGACGGATGTAGGCCTCCTGCTTCTCATAAACCATCTTGCTGGTCCATATTTCAGACATCCTATCCTGAAAATCCGCTGCCAGTGGACCATATCCTTTTGGTGTTCCTATGGTGGAATTGATATTTTTCAAAGTGCCCATCGTGATGCGACCCAAACCTCTTCTTGCCTGTACCAGCTTCTCGATACGCTCATCATTTGCTTTACTCTGCTTCTTGGAGCGCAGGAATTGCTCATGCTCATCTACCACGGCCTTGAGATCCTCGTAAGAAAAGCCAGAGTCACTTCCTTTCCTGACAAAACCACGGATGAAAGAAAGAGATTCCTCCTCACTCCTGCTGAAATCATCTATCTCATAATTGGTGGCATAACCGATGATGGCCTTCAGATGTCCCTGCCATACGTTATAGTCAATGCTGCTGGTGGGTCTGAAATCCTTCATTTCCCTCAGATCAAAATATCTGGCAAACTGATGGAGCACCTTCAGTTCCTCCTCCGTAGGAAGCTCGGAAAGTGACTGTGATATGTAATAGGCTGTATCTTCCTCTGCCATCACTCCCATGGAAGGAGATAGACCTAAATGAAACCAGTACTTGCCTATCAGGCGCTGACAGACACTGTGAACGGTGCCAATCATGGCATGGTCCAGTTCGATGGCAGCATCATAAAGCCCCTCATCATATAGAAAAGCCTTGGCTTTTTCCTTGAACTCATTGGCAGCCTTGGTGGTAAACGTAGTGAGAATCACCTCTGAAGGCTTCACCTTTTTCGCTTTGATGAGCGCAGTCAAGGTTTCCGTAAGGCGATAGGTTTTTCCGCTACCGGCACCTGCGTTGATATATGTGACATTCTTCATAAATCCTGCATTTTAGTTAAAAAAAGTCCATACTGAGAGAAGAAATTGGCCTTCTTGCCTCCCGTTTCATCGTTTTTAAGAAGCGGATAGAGCCCCATATCTTCCGTATCATTGACATAGGAAAGTTCATCATAAGGGCCCATCATCTCCAAGAGGCCGGCATCAAGCTGCTTCTTCCTGTAAATGACACCCTGGCGCAGCTGCTCCACGATGTTACTGTCATCGGAGGATTCTATCTGCGTACAATAACGGCCCTTGAAGGCTTCCTTACTGTAAAGACGTGCCTCCGGCATGAGAAAATAAGCCACCCTTTTCACTTCATCCTTCTTAGTCTGTCCCAACATCTGACGGTAAAGTTCCAGCTGCACGGAACGGTTCTGCTCCAGCTTGTTCTGATAGCCTTTTGCCCAGGTGGTCCATTTGAAATCAAACACCACAGGATGCCCATCCCGATCCTCCAGCGTCATGTCAATGAATCCCAGCATGTCAGAGGCTTTGGGATTTCCGTTTTCATCCAGCGCCTTAGGCAATCCCAGCTTCATGTCCATCTCCACATACCTTTCACATCCCGTAACCTTCAGTTCATTGTCCTTCAATATTTCCAGCAGAGAGTCAAGACAGGAACGGAGCTGCTCATGAAGAAGCTTTTCGGTGAGCTTGTTCTCTGCCAACTGCAGGATAGCCCCCTTGGCTTCCACCAGTTCATTATAAACGGCATCATATTCCTTCAGCCTCTCTGCTATTTCCTTTGGAGTGGCATACGTCTTGCCCTGACGAGGAGCGAACAGGGCTTCTATCACGGCATGAGCCACATTACCCTGTATGGTCTTCACGTCTGCCATCTGAGCCTTGCCCTCCGCAGTGATATTCAGCATCCTTTCCATCAAGAAATCAAGAGGATACTCAGTCAGGGTGGCAATGCTGGTAGGACTCAGATGATCTGGCCACAGAAGTTTGCTGGCATGATCAAACTGAATCTCTGCTGCCGCTTCCTCTCTGTCCACTACCTTCACATCCAAAAGCTTCTCTTCATCTATCTTCGGAGTCCTGATAAATTTGTCTAAATTTGACACCTGCTGTTCCAGACGAACCATGAGAGGATGCTTCAAGGTAGCTTCTCCTGCACGAGAGAGACAGACCACCAGAATGAGCTGCTTTTCGGTCATCCTGAGGGGCGTAAGACTCATGAACTGATGATACCGGTTCTGCATACTCTCATCCCATGCACGAATATATCGCTCCTGTGTAAGCTGAAGCTTTTCTGAAGGATAGAGAAAAGCACACTCACCAGCCATGGCATCATCACCATCCACACCCATCCAGACCGTATTCTGAGCCACAGAGGCTATCTTGGAAGGACTGTCCACCACCATCCTGCATCCTTTTTCAGCTACAGCATTGGTGAAAGAACCCTTTTCATAAATACCGCTCATCCAGGAGTCAATCGTCTGATAGTCAATTACAGGGGATGATATGGTGGAAAGCAGGATATGCAAGGCATCACACATGCCAGCCACGGAGGTAAGCTGCTCTATCCACTGCAGATTCTGCTTTCCGTCATCCATGAGATGAGCACGCTGGCGTGACCAGCTGGCGAGCTGACTTACAAAAAGGTGCACCTTTTCCGTTTCAATCTCATCAGATGCCTGAAGAGACGGCAAAAAGACATCTACCTTTTTCTGACGCTGCTCCCTGCCCTTTTCACGGATTTCCTGCTGCTCCTCTATGGATAAGGCTTTCTGCTGTTCATCCAGATAAACAAACTTACCATCCACATAATCCTTTACCAGATTCCTGCAAACATCATTTCTGTAACCGCCTTCTTTGACAATGGCTTCTGCCAGGAGAGACCTGAAGAAACTATCTAAAGGATGCAGTGGCATATTGAGCCATTCTATCAGCGTATTCACATTCAAAGGAGAAGCAAAGAGTCCCAAGCCCATGACAAAGAGCTGGGTCAGCTGAGGAGTACTGTCTGATGTAATACTGCCGGTCATAGCCTTGTTCATCAGCAGCAACCAGTTGTCCATCTGCTTGTTATCGGCATTGATCCAGAGATCCACATCATCCATCTGCTCATAAGCAAGATACTGGGCAGCCTGTCGCTCATCATTAAACTGATAGATCAAAAGGGAACTGTCATTCTCATCAAGCGTAATCTTCCCTTGCCTGCCCTTAAAAATCATCTCTCGTACCCTGCATAGATTAGAGTCAGAGACAGGAGCCTGAGGAATCAGCTCCAGTTTAGCTCCCTGACGCTCCAAGGCATTTAAAAGCTCACGCACATTAGGTTTGAGCCAGTCTTTATCACAGGCAAGCAAACAAGTCATATGAGAACAGTCAAGCTTTTGCATAGCCACCTGGTCAGTCACAATATGAAGCCTTCCCGCCATATCGCAACCATCCTTCTTCCTGAAATATTCCTCCACTCCGATGAGTACGGAAAGGCGGCTGCTGATGGAAGCACCGTCAAAATCCCAATCTGCCGAGCGAAGTTCATCCCTCCATCCCAGCATCGCCTTAGCAGTAGTAAGACCAGAGGTCTTGAAGGATTCCGCCATCACGTTCTTGGGATGAGCTTCCATATACTTGCTTACCGCATCATAATAAAGTGCCATGCGCTCCTGGGCAGACACCTCATCATAATGCAGTCCTAAACGCAGCTCCAGGAAATTGACCAGACCGATGGTGTTCGTCACCACAGTATCCATCATAATCTCACTGCTGGTAAAAACGTGACCAGAGAATTCCGGTGAAAAAAATATCTTCCACTCCACTGCCCCATCTTCATACCTTTGAAGATTAGGACTTCCACATTCAGGGCAAATATCGTCTCTCATAAGCTATTCTTTATTAGGTTAGCGGACTTACGTATCCGTTTTCAGTCTGTAAAAGTACAAAAAAAATAATATTTTCGATATATTTTAAAAGCTTTTCTTCAATTTAACTGGAGAAAAACATGATTTACTCAGCCAAAAACATATATTTAGGCATAAAAAATGCCACCAGAAAATCTGGTGGCTATACCAATTTAGATTAATTTACTGATTGATAATACCACTATCGTTTAATCCTTACAATGCTTACGTGAGTAATACTGAATGCAATCTGAAGCCTTGAACACAATCTTATCACGGGCTGCAATCGTAATCTTCTCCTTAGTGGCAGGATTAATACCCTGACGCTCTGCTACATGCTTGATAGAGAATCTACCGAAGTCAGGAATAGCGATTTCTCCATCACCTTCCACCATGTTGTCCGCCATTAAACCTATCATGGTATCAAAATACCTGGCTGCATCAGTCTTTGTGATACCAGCTTTCTCAGCAAATGCTGCAATAATCTTTGTTTTATTCATCTTATGTAACTCTATTAAATTTATGATGCAAAGATACTTATTTTCAGTCAAATAAGAAAATATAATTTCAAAAACATCCACATAATCCCCTAAAATTGGGATAATCTGTCCTATTTTAAAGAAAATTCCCTTGCTTATTTAGCTCTGAATACCAGAACCAACAAGCAAGGGAATTTTAGGAATAGATAATTTTCATAAAATGCCAAAAAAAATAAGTCTTTTGTGCACATATATCACACAGATTTATTATCTTTGTCCCCAAAACAAAAAAGCAAGATTATGCCTACTAACAAAAATGCATCCATCCGCTATCAGGCATTGGACAAATGCTTTGGCAGGACAAATAAAAAGTATTTCATAGAAGACCTCATTGAAGCATGCAATGAGGCCCTCTATGAATTTAACGGCATGAATAAAAACACAGGTGAAAGATCCTCCGTGAAGAGAAGACAGATCTTTGACGACATCAAATACATGGAAAGCGAAGCAGGCTGGCAGATTCAGTTGGAAAGACTGAAAGAGGGCAAACGCACCTACTATCGCTATAAGGATCCTAATTTTAGCATCAAACTCCAACCTCTCACCCAAAGAGAGGCAGAACAACTCGGTGCAGCTATCCAAGCCATCAGCAGATACCGCAATCTGCCAAGCTATGGATGGGTGGAAGAGATTATCGCCACACTGGAGAACCGATTTGATATCGAAGACAAGAAAGAAAACGTCATCGGCTTTGAAAAGAACGACCGTCTCATAGGAATCTGGAATCTGACAGGTATCCTGGATGCCACGTCCAGCCATCAGGTACTAAAGATAAAATATCGCTCCTTCCGTTCTAACGGACAGGACATGGAATATATCTTCCATCCCTATTTTGTCAAACAATACAATAACCGATGGTTTGTATTCGGACTAAGAGAAGATATCGGCAAAATAGCCAACCTGGCACTTGACAGGATCCTGGATTTCAAAAAGACGGAAGGCATCCCATTCCAGAGGAATAAAGAGATTGACTTCGAACACTATTTCGACAACGTCGTAGGCGTAACCATTCCAGCAAACAAGGAGCCGGAACATATCATCCTCAAGGCATCTCCGAATCGATTCCCCTATATCGTATCCAAGCCAATCCACACCTCCCAGCAAACCATCAATGAGGAAGAATGCTTATTGAGTCTTGATGTCATCCCAAACAAAGAACTCGACCAGCAGCTCCTCTCTTTCGGCCCAGATTTGGAAGTGATATCACCTGCATCCTTCAGAGAACATATAGGAGAAATCATCAGGAAAAGTTATGAGAAATATTTTCCGATGCAGAAAGGATGCACAGAAGAGCTGTAATTTTGCAGCAAAAATAGTTCAAGAATTATTAATTCGAATCTTAAACAAAAGATATGGAGAATAAAGATATTACAGAAAAAATTTGTGATCAAATTTTAAAAATGAGGGGAAAGAATCATCTTAGCGATTATTTTCCTCATGTTTTGTATGTTCTCTATGGATATCACAAACAATATCCAGCGCATGAAACAGGAGATGAAATTATCTTTGATCAAGACAGTGATAACATATTGTCATCACTGTATAATTGGAAATTAACAGCTAAATGCGAGAAGCAAATCTCTTACAGCCTTTACCAGATGCTTTCTACTATTCAACATCATGAATTTGAAACATCATATAAAGAGATCCTTTACAGATTTATTTACCATTATTGCCAAATCTTAAGGAGTAGATTTGCTGCTTTAATATCCCCTATAGAGATAAACCAGCTCATTGCATATTTTGTGAACAAAGAAAATTGCAAATCTGTATATAGTCCTTTTTGCGGCTACTCTACTATTGCTAATTCTTTGAATGTAAAATCCTTCATTGGTCAAACAACTGACTCTAATAGTCAGACCATATCAAGTTTATTATTGGATGCCGATAAAGAGAAAGAATATCAAATCATTCCAACTGACCCGATTGAATGCTGGCAAGAAACTAAAGCTGATGCTGTTATTTCTTGCACAACATTAGGTAAACCAATTCATCCAGAGCAGATGAAAAAGGATAATGATATGTTCCATTATAACATTCAAACACAAGAAGAATTAGTTTTGATGAACGCATTTACAAAAAATGAGGCAAAAATTGCCGTAAGTTTAGTAACTCCTTCTTTTGGCTTTAGTTATAAATGTAAGGAACTAAGGAAATATCTCGTAGAAAATAATTACCTTGATACAATTATTTTCTTACCTTCTAAATTACTTTATGGAACTGGCATAGCTACAATTATTATTGTATGTAAAAGAGAAAGAAAAACGGATGAACCTATAAAACTATTTAATGCAAAAGATCTTTATCAGGAAGATCATTTTCTAAACAAGTTTGATTTCAACAGTTTCATAGAACTTTTCAATGCTGAAAAATGCGAAAAAACGATTCTAAGGGACCGTCAAGAAATCGCTTCCTATGACTACAACCTAACATGGGAAATAAATAAACAATTAAGCAGAAAGGTAAAAAATGGACAAATACGAGTCTTATTGAGCGATTTGCTAATAAAAGTTCGTGGGGGAAAAAACAAGTCAATGCTGCAGAAAAACGTTATAAATTCAGAATTATTAAGCGACAATTTCATAAAAATAATGCTTAATCAAAACAAGGTAACAGAAGCAAGAAATGACAAAGAAAATCTCATCGAGTATTCAAATGATAATCCATTAATAGTTATCTATAAAGTTGGCTTGGTTTTTGGTCCTAAATATGCTTTGCATACTGATGGAACACCTTTTACTTGCGGATTAGGTAGCACTGTGTATCAAATAAATACAGAATTGGTAAATCCAGAATATCTTGCATATATTCTGACGACGAATGAAATTTTAAAAAATAGTACTCACTCAATTCTTTTCAGAGAATTACCATTAATCATTGATAATAAGGAAAAGCAAAAGGTTATTATAGAAAAAGTCCTCCAAGAGTATGCCGAAAAAGCAAAGGCAGAACAGGAAGCAGATGCTATGCGATTAGGTATCAAACAGAATATATCTGATTTGGAACACATGCTGGGAACAACACAGTTCAAAATCAATCAAATGATTGGACGATTGGAAAAAATGACCCCAAGCTCTACCAATTATCAATCAACAGTGAAGGCACTGAAAGATAACTTTGGGTATATGAACCGGCAGATACACTATACTGGCGGAAATATTGACAAGGACACTTTCAACATAAGAGAAGGTAGCCTGTCAGAATTCATCAATAAATATGCTGATAGCTGGAACAACTATGGAGGAAAATATTTCAAACTTGAAATCAGAAACCAACTCCAAGGGGATGACCACATTCTGATGGATACCAGTATGCTTACCGTACTCCTCGATAACATATTGAGCAACGCCGTAAGACATAGTTTCCACAAGAATAGTAACTATACTGAAAATAATCGGGTGGAGATTAGTTTAGAAATGGGTAAATATAATGCTCGACCATACATTAAGATGGCAATAGCCAATAATGGCGATCCGTTTAATGAGGACTTTACCGTAGAAGATTTCATTTCCAGAGGTAGATTTACATCCGATACCGGGCGATCAGGACTTGGAGGATACCAAATTTATGCAATTGTGAAAGGTCATGACGGCTACCTGAATATAGATAGTAATCTGGACTGGAATGTAATCATTAACATCCTGTTACCAATTGAAACTGATAAATCATCAAAACTAAAAGAATATGAAGAAAAATATATATAATATCGTTTGGGCAGACGACGAGATTGACGACATCTTAGATGAAATCATGCTCGAAGACCTGAAAGAGGAAGGATTCAAGGTCGTAGGAAAAGCTCATGATGGAGAGGAATTGGGGGCCATTCTTGACCAGGTTCCTCATGTGGATGCAGTAATAGTAGATGCTAATTTCAATTCTACAAGAGAAAGAGTTAGCAGTGAAAGAGATACATCTGGGCTAAATGCCGCAATGGGAATTTTTAACTATAAGTATCGCAAAAAAGTCCCTTTCTTCCTTTTTACAGGACGAACAGAAGAGCTATTAAAGAAAGTATATTCCCATGACCCAACATTTTTACGAATATTCCCTCGACGCAAGCGATGGTTCAGTAAAAACTTACAAGATGAGTACAAAGAAATGCTCTCTGCGATAAAGGAAGCTGTGGAAGAAAAGGCAAAACCGGACTTTATTATCAGAAACCGCTATCAGGAAGAACTGAATGCATGCAGATTTGTGGATGACGAAACTTACGATTTTGTCCTTAAATTTCTCATTTGTGATTATGAAGGTACATTCAGTGAAATAAAAGAACCATTTGTAAGTGCAAGAAAAATCGTGGAAAGAGTATTTGATAAATGCCAGAAGTGGAATCTCATACCTCCTATAGCTTCGGATATTAATGGCACGGCATACTATTTCCTGTTTGGAAAATATGGGAAAAAAACACCAGAATCTCCGAAAGAATATAAATATATCTATCAGATGAATACTTCCATTATGTCGAAACCTTTAGCCAAGGCATTTCTCAATGTAATAACCATCATGCAGGACGGTTCGCACAATAAAGAAAAAATGGAGTTCAAAGTACATGATTACTATATTAAGACAAATGATACGCTCCTGTTGAAATCCGTCCTGTTCATTTTGATTGATTTCATCAAATGGTTTGCTACAACCTGCCTGGAATATCAAAATCCAAATATAAATGAGCAAACACTCTGGAGCAAATGTGAAGAAGAGAACGATATCACAACCCAGGAATAGACTAATCGAGATACACACTCTATGGAAAGTAGTATCACTGATTTGCATAGATTTTTAAACCCCAAAATAAGGGCAAGAAATGAGGCTTCTGGGAATTGAAATATCAACCATCAAAACACACAAAAGTATGATTAATTACAGCATTACCATGCGTTCAGCGAACAGTAACCTCCTTGAAATCAATCAGGCTAAATCACGTATCAATCAGGCAGTGAGTTCAAGAACCTCCTTGCCGATGCCAAGTTCAATCTCGTAGCCAGCCGCAGCGCACAGGCTGCAGTCATCAAGGCCATCAAGGCTGGCAAAGCCAACGTGAATCTCAGCACTCCAACTACTCCTGGCGACGGTTCAGATGGCGGCGGCTCTAACCCAAGCGGTGGCACTCCTGCAGGAGGTAACACCGAGCAGAGCGGTGGCACCAGCCAAGGCACCGGTTCCAACCCAAGCGGCGACAATAAGGGCGACGCAGGACAGGACAGCAGCGGCGAGGACAACGAACTGTAGAAGCCGCCCCGCTGGAGCAACAACCAGCGGGGCATCCCTACCCTCCCGAAGTCCTAACAGACCAAGGGAAAATTAACCTCATGTGAAACACACAAAGAATTTAAGTTTAACCTTTAAAATTGAATCAAAATGAGTAAGATGAAAGCAGACACATGGAAGACCATTCTTCAAATCGCCATCAGTTTTTTGACGGCAATTGCAACCACGCTCGGCATAACGAGTTGTGTGGGATAAAGGAAAGATATTGCGTTCAAGCAAATCATAATAAAAGTTTTCAATCGTTTAAATTAATAGTATGTCTTCATAAAGCAAGCCCTCAGCTGAGACAGCTGAGGGCTTTCAAAATATTGCGATTCGGGTATTCAGGACATAATAATATATCCGTCATTCCCTGATACTAACTAACGGATGCAAGAAACTCAAAGATGAGCATCCTGCAACTGTTCGCTGATTCTTTCACAAGAAGGCGAACTGAACTTTATAATTTTATCTGCAAAAATAGTCTTTTTTATTGAAACCTCACCATTCCCCCTGATTATTTAACATCATTAAACGCAAACTCAGAACAGTGGTCATTTCGGTCATGGTTATTATTGGTCAAAATATTCGAGCATATATGCGGTGAGGAGTGTTTATGCAAGCCTTTGTTTCCAGAAGGTAGGAAAAGTAGATTTATGTTGATTAACTTCCAAAGGATGGTAATATTCCAGATTTCAACATTTCAAAGATCTATATTTGCCCTTTTTCGGGCCTATCAAAGAAGCTTTCGGCTCTTTCATGGGAATTTCTCGAAAGATATTCTCCTGCGAAGCCGATTGCTACGTTTTACTCAGAATGACCACACTGGTCAGGCAGAATTCAAAATATGCCCCTTTTTAAAGTGGACTCAACAATAAGCTTCCGCAGAGATCGTATAAATGCCATGGGCGCACATAAAACGACTGCGATACGATTCTTCTGTTATTAAGGTAATCATTATAATCGGGAGGTGATCGCAAATTATGACCACCTCCCTCGCAACTTTACCAATAGTTATACTGTCGTAAACTGGTTTCTTTTTTTAGTTTTAAAATGGATGTGCGCCTATATTTTTCTGTTGGGATTTCTCCCCAAACTTCACTATTCCAACACCTTTCATACAGATAAAAATTAGAGAAATCTATATCTTTTACTTTATCACTTATAAGCTTATACATGTTTTCGTTCTCTATGCGATATTTTATTTCGTCTTGCATAGTTTCGATATCTATACAAAACAAAACGCCATAAGCGTTATCTGGAAATATCGGGATATCGTATGAATTTTCGCCAGTTTCTTTGCATCTGTCCGACACGTATTTCAGGGCATAGAATTGACTGAGTAAATTATAGCTGTAGTTCTGAGAATTGCAAAATTCCGGAACGTCTGACATGTCAAATATACGAACGAAATCATTCTTTTCAATATCAAAGATTCCAATAGCATACCCTTTCTTTTTGTTCTTTTGAACCATATGGATGATTCCTTTTGATGGTCTTTTCTTGCAATCTTCCAATAATGATCCTATTTTGCCTATGATGAACATACAGTTTTTTTGGATTGAAGGGTGTTTCGCCTGTAGTCTTAACAATCTTAATCCAAACTGTCTAATATCATCCTCTTTTCTGAAACGGTGTATTAATTTGTACTTATCTAGTTCGTTTATTCCATTCTTTTTCTGTAGTCCTAGCACTTCCCTGCCCAAATTTGTTGATTCAGGGTTGAGCACAGTTAGCAACAGAGCATTTTCTTGGTTATAATCTTTGTCGAGCCAGATGTGCCGTAACTCTTCGGATACATCATCCCAATTTGGATTGGTTAGTTCCAGATCTGTTCTTTTACATTTTCTTTCGCTTGAAGCTAGTCTTGGAGGATTTGCCGGAATGAATATTGCATCATAACAATAGGTTACATTAAATTTCTTATGGCATGTTGCGCACAGAGAAACAAGGTATGATTTAGGAGAACGCCATATCTCGTTTCCGACTTTATTCCCATTCTCATCTTTATAATTTATGTGATGCACTTCCGTAGCCGTGCCACCGCACATTTGGCATTTATAGTTATCTCTATTAAAAATTGCTGCTCTTTTAGCGCGCCATTCCGGAGTGTTATATTTGCTTAGGATTTGCGGCACATCATTTTTTGGTTGGTGTGGACTGGTTAGCTCCTGTTGTAAAGAAAGCAGTTCTCTACAACAGTTTTCTAACTCCTGTTCTTTGATTTTGATCTTCCCATCTATCTCTTTTCTCTTATCTTTAAGAATGTTGATTTCTGTGAGAAGATTTTCAAGTCGTTTTCCTATGTCATCTATCATATATTATTATGTCAAATAGTCTTATTTGTTATAATGTGTCAATATATTCTATGCTGCCATCCTAACGTTTTTTATGGGGCATAGAATATATTTGTTTTGTTTAACCCTAAGTATAATGCCTTATGGTATGGGGTTGTATTCAGAAATAGAATCTATATCAAAAAGCATTTCTCCGAGCAACCAGTTAATTCTATTTACTCCTAATTCTTTTTCAATACAAACTTCTGGTGTGTAAGGCATTTGATTTGTATATTCTACATATTCAGATTGCTTTAAGAATCTTTTTAATTTTCCATGTACGATATAGAAGTTGCCTTCCTTCAATACATCGACATATTTTATTGGTACTTTTCCGACAATATCAAATCCTAAATCATTGAAATTAAAATCTTTGAATTTGAATCCATTAGGACGAATCCACCCTTGAAAATGTACATTGCACGTTTGCTCATTCTGCTTAGCAATACTTCCGAATTGGAGAGGATAATCTTCTAATAGCCACTCTGAATTTTTTAAAGAGTCCGTAATTTCACTAACGAACTGTTTGTTCATTTCTTCTTTTTTCACATCATTGTTTAGTCCATCAGGGTAGCGAGCCATAAATTTGTGAAAATATTGCTCAAAGTGGCAAGTGTCGTTTATGCCACCATTAGCAGTATGCCCATTGTTAGAGCAAGAGGCCAACAGCAGAAAAGCAGACATTATTAATAATAGCTTTTTCATATTTAACCTATTAATATTATAGTTTTTATTAAACATTAAAGAACTTGTTGAAGAATCCGGTAAGCTTTGTAAGCACCGTTTCTTTCTTCTTCTCACGATTGGCCTTGCCCCCACCGAATAGCGGCATCGGTGGCAGCACGTTGGTTATGGCCAGACCTGTTGAGGTCACATAGCCATCTTTAAACGCCTGATCGATGAACTTCTTTGTTTCTTCTGGTTTCAGTCGCTCATCCTTGATGATGCTCGACAACTCTGCTTCACGTTCCTTGGCGATGTAGTCAGACCACTCCTTGTCTATGTCTCCTTCTCCTTCGCTGTGCTCTGGAGTCATTTTCTCGATGAACTTCATGATGAGATCTTTTTTGTCACGCATATCCGGGCTGGATCCGATGGCCTTCTGAATCTTGGCGATTATGGTCTGGTCTACACAGTTCTTGTCGTGGTACTCCTTGACAAGAGACAGAATATAAGGGATATTGATCTGTATCTGCTTGACCAACTCCATTTCGAAGACCAAATCATCCTCGATATCATCTTTCTGTTCTTTACCGTCTGGACGCAGTTCTTCGTGAATGTCGTTGTACCACGTCAGGTAGTCCTGGGTGTCAAACTCGGAGATAATACGCTTCTCGGCCGTGAACTCATCGAACGCAGACAAGAGATTGGTGAGTTTCAGGACTCCACCGAAGATGCGAACAAACTCCTTCTTTTGTTCTTCGCTGTAATTGGCAGGATTCATAGGGAGCTTGTACTTTTCAAGCAACTTCTCTATTATCTCCTTGTAGCCCAATACATGCTTGTTGTTCTCATCATCAAAGCCATAGTAGTAGTCGGCAAATGGACGCATAAGGATAACACCGCATGCGTTCTTGTCTCCGAATAGGGAGAATGACTCCTTGGTAGCTTCTTCCAGGTTTCTGAAACATACCACATTGCCACAGTTCTTGATACTGTTCAATATGCGGTTGGTGCGGCTATATGCCTGCAACAAACCATGCATCTTCAAATTCTTATCCACCCAGAGGGTGTTGAGTGTCTTAGCATCAAAACCAGTAAGGAACATGTTGACTACGATGAGTATATCTACTTCCTTGTTCTTCATGCGAAGAGACAAGTCCTTATAGTAGTTCTGGAACTTCTCGCCTGACGTGTCGTATTTGGAGCCAAACATGTCGTTGTAGTCCTTGATGGCTCCATCCAGGAAATCTTTTGAAGTCGGGTCTAGCCCTCCTGTCTCTCCTGGATCTTCATCATCGATATAGCCCATTTCGTTTTCTTCTTCATTAGGGGCATAGGTAAAGATGGTGGCAACCTTCAGACGCTCGGCAGGAGTCTTTTCTTCCTGCTGCTTCTTGAACTCATTATAGTAGAGGATTGCTGCAGGGATAGAGTCAACGGCAAAGATGGAGTTGAAACCGCCCAGTTTGTTCTTGCTCTTGATTTCTTCTGTCTTGTTCTTCTTGTCGCTGGCTACTTCTTCCACGTTGGTAATGACGCTGTAGGCATAGCTTTGCTGTTGCTTCGTCTTCTGGTCGAAGTGTTCCAGGATATACTTTACGTTGTTGGCGATACGCTGAGGTGCCATCAATGCCTTGTCGGTATCGATACCCCAGACCTTCTTGCCCTCGATGACTCCCTTTGCCTTAACTGTCTGTATATAGTCCACCTTGAACGGCAACACGTTCTTGTCACGGATGGCATCTATGATGGTGTATTGGTGAAGTTGGTCTCCGAAGGCCTGTTTCGTGGTGCGCAGCTTCGGGTTCTTGCTGGCACCTGCGTTTTTGGCAAAGATAGGTGTACCAGTGAATCCGAATATCATGTACTTCTTGAAGGTCTTCGTGATAGCCGTATGCATCAAACCAAACTGTGAGCGATGGCACTCGTCAAAGATCATCACGACATTCTTGTCTGCACACTTGATTTCCTTGCTCTTCTTGATAAGAGAAGCAAGCTTCTGTATAGTGGTGATGATGATTTTCGAAGACTCGGAAGTGTCATTGAGCTGGCGTTGAAGTATGCCGGAATTGGTATTGCTATTGGCGCAACCTTTCTCGAAGTTATCATACTCCTTCATGGTCTGATAGTCCAAATCCTGGCGATCAACCACAAACAGAACCTTATCTACGTATGACAAGCCACCTGCAAGCTGGGCTGTCTTGAATGATGTAAGGGTCTTTCCGGAACCTGTTGTATGCCAGATGTAGCCTCCGGCATCAAGTGTTCCCTGCTGCTTGTTCATCACTGCCCTCTTGATGCGCAAGAGAATGCGCTCAGTGGCAGCTATCTGATAAGGGCGCATGACCATCAGATTTTTATCTACCGTGAACACACAATACTTTGTGAGAATATTCAGCAGCGTAGCCTTGGCAAAGAAGGTCTTTGTGAAGTCTCTGAGGTCTAGTATCGTGACGTTATCGGCATCTGCCCAGTAGCTCGTAAACTCAAATGATTGGGTCTGCGTCTTCTTTTTTTTCTTGGCATTTTTGTTCACTGCGGCCACATGGGCAAAACGAGTGGTATTGCTGTAGTATTTCGTTTCTGTTCCATTGCTGATAACGAATAGCTGCACGTAGTCGTACAAGCCTGTTCCTGCCCAGAAAGAATCCCTTTCATAGCGGTTTATCTGGTTGAATGCTTCCTTGATAGGAACGCCACGCTTCTTCAATTCGCAATGCACTAAAGGAAAACCGTTGACGAGAATGGTCACGTCATATCGGTTCTCTTTGGCTCCACCTTCAGGAACGTACTGGTTCAATACCTGGAGGTGGTTGTTGTGAATATCCTTCTTGTCTATGAGTTTGATGTTCTGAGAGGATTTATCATCAAGCTTTATGCTTATTATCTCGGAACGCTGAATGATATTTGTCTTATCCTCGATAGTCAAGTTCTGGGATGCTATATGCTCTTCGAAGAGTGTCTTCCACTCGGAATCGGACAGAGTAAGACCATTGAGCCTGTCAATCTCCTTGCGAAGGTTGGATATCATCTGCGCCTCGCTGGTGATGTTCACATACTCATAGCCCTGTTCCGTGAGCTGCTTGATGAAGGACAGCTCCAGTTCTTCTTCTGACTGTCCTCCTCGCTCTTCTCTTGGGAGAGGGGTGTAACTGCTCATGACAGTTACATTCTCCTGCTCTACTATGACGTTATATTGTTCACACATAAGCTATATGATTATTAGCTGTTGTTTGTCAGCTATTTGTTTATTCTAAAATATGACTTATTCTCGTTGTTAGAGATTTCCTTCTCTATCTGATCTATGGCAGCATCCGTGAGGCAAGATGTCTCTATGCTTCCCTGCGTCTTCTGTTCTTCCACAATCTGCAAGCCTACTCCACAGAAAAGATCTTCTATGTTTTTGCCGTCAGCGTTTGGCTTCAGGGAGCCGAAAAGCTGATGCTTTCTACTTCTGTATATCAGATACACCACAAGCGGAAGCCATGCCAGGGCTACCATCCAAAGGAGACCACCATACATAAGTGCCAGCAAGAGGAACGTGAGAATGTAGGCAACCTTCGTGAAAGTCTGCTTTGCTCTGTTTCCATAATATTGCATTGGTATCTTCAAGAGTTCTCCGGAAAGTTCTCCATTCTCTTGTGAATCCTTCAAATCCATCACCTTAAGCAGAATGCCGTTCTTATGCTTCTCATATACATACCTGATGGCATCAATACTGTTTCCTGCCAGGTATGAGTTGGCAAAAGATGAACCTTCAGTTTCGACAAAGAACAATCTGCTTCTAACCAGACGTGCAGTCTCTTTCAAAAACGCAAGGGTATTTGTCTCTCCTGCTGATATACACTCAGGTATCTCTGTTCTCAATCGCATAAACACTATGAGTATTGTCACGAATGAAACTATGGAAAATCCCAAGAAGATCAAAGCCCCTAATGAATTGCCAATCATCATGGGGCTATCTACAAGGGGCTTTAACAGAATGTGGTACTCTTCCCCCACTCCGCTTTCCAAGCCACTTAATATGGCCTTGTTTATCCCATTTTTCAAGACGGCTTTATCGTCCAACATGCAATATATGATGATGGTGCCAACAATGGAAAACGCAAATAGCCATGTCATATAGGAACCGAGTGTAACCCACTTGTTTGATGGTTTTGAGTCATTTGAAGACCCATGCAACAATAATAATACTGCTAATCTAGTAAGACCGTTTGAACCTGCCATATCCTTTGATTTTATGAATTATTCAAATGTGAGAAGTTTCTCTCTGTAGTACTCGTATTGTTTCTGGCGCAACGCTATCTCCTGCTTGATGTTGGAGATAAGAGCTTCGAAGGTATCGAGAATTTCAACGATTTCTCGCTGATGACCAAGTGATACTATGGGAATACCATAATTATTTATCATTTTAAGGTTCAATCCCCCTCTAGTCCCATCACCAGATGACAACCTTCTCAAATCAAAGTATTGTCCCTTTAAATAATAGTAGAGGTAATCAGGTAACACTTTTGTTTTATCTGGAACTATCGCGCAAATAGACTGGTTGGTACATAGTTCTATACGAGTAATAGCAACAGTTCCACGAGTCTTTCCTTGACCAGCGAGAGCTATAACCACAGAATCTCTTGGTACCATCTTTGTAGAACAGTGATCGTATCCTTTTTGCGTTATACGTCCCTCAACTCTTAAGACTTGACCTTGATGAACTTCGCCAGAACTCATCCAAGGAATATTTCCTCCTTCCCAATATTCTTTATTTTTTGTAGAAGGGGTTGCTCCAGCATAACAGTTTAAAGCTATATTCTTAATGTATTCCCATTTAAGTTCACTGTGACGTTTAGCAAATAGAATTTCTCTGTAATATTCAAACTGCTTCTGGCGTTGTTCCAATTCCTTCTGCAGGTTGTCTATCATCCCGGTAAAGGTGTCTAGAATCTCTACTATCTCTTTCTGCACAGCAAGAGGAGGAAGAGGAATCATAATATTCAAAAAACTCTTGTTCACTATATAGAAACGTGTCACGCCTCGAACTATTTTACAAATAGATTTTCTAAAAGCAACAGAATAAAAATAGTAATTTATAAAGGCAGGGAGTACCATTTCTTTAAACTCCCTCTTCACCCTTATTCCATTGAGATGATCGTCTAAAAATGTATTCTCTGCAATAGGTTCTCTTATTACTGCAGAAATTGCACATTCATATGGCGTTTCAGAAGCACACGTAAACAATATATCTCCTTCCTTTAAATTATTTTGTTTAAATGTCGCAACTGTTGCATTTTGTAATTTTGTAACATCTACAGTCATATTATTATAGATGTTCAAATAATCAATAAACTTGCAGTTACCTGTATCAGCCCATTTTTTTGAAACTTTTGACATTCCTTTGAACATGTCAAAAAAATCACCCAACTTCACAAACTTCACACCATCTGGGCAAAGCTGCTTGATTAGTTCATCTATCTTCCCCATAACTACAGCCCTTTCACGATTTCGTTAATCTTGGCACGAAGAATCATACCTTCATCCACAATGTTGTTGAGAGACTCTTTTACCTCCTCTATATCTATCTTCTCACGCTTATCTTCCTGCTCTACATAAGATGATACGGAAAGGTTACTTTCATTCTCCAGTACGTCAGCGTTGCTTACAAGCTTTGTGAAATACTGATGCTCTGTGCGCTCTACAAATGCGTTTACAACCTTATCAAGGTTCTCTGGCATCATCTTATTCTTGTTGCCGTTCTTAACGAACTCATTAGAAGCATCAATGAAGAGAATATTATTGTCCTTCTTTGCTCCCTTTCTAAGAACAATGATACAGGTAGCTATACTTACTCCAAAGAAAAGGTTCTGAGGCAGCTGAATAATGGTATCTACATAGTTGTTCTCGATGAGCCATGTACGGATAGCTTTTTCCTTGCCACCTCGATAAAGAACACCAGGAAACTCAACGATGGCAGCAGTACCACGCTCAGAAAGAGATTTGAGCATGTGCATAGTAAATGCCAGGTCGGCAGCACTGTCAGGAGCCAGCACACCAGCAGGAGCAAAACGATCGTCATTGATAAGAAGAGGGTTCTTGCTTCCTTCCCACGAAACTGAATAAGGAGGATTTGAAACGATAGCATCAAAAGGCTCTTCGTCTCGATGCTTTGGATCTATCAAGGTATCTCCAAGCTGTATATCGAAGTTGTCATAGTTGATGTCATGCAGAAACATGTTGATACGACATAGGTTGTATGTCGTAGGGTTGATTTCCTGTCCGTAGTACTTCAAATTCGGGTTCTCCTGGCCAACAATCTTCTTGAACTTTAAGATGAGGGAACCGGAACCGCAAGCTGGGTCATACACGCTGTTGATAGTATGGCCATCAACAGACGCAAGACGAGCTATCAACTCTGATACCTCCTGCGGAGTGAAGAACTCTCCTCCACTCTTTCCGGCATTGCTGGCATACATGGTCATTAAGAACTCGTAAGCATCACCAAAAGCATCTATCTTGTTTTCTCCAAATGCACCACCGAGATCCATAACTTCAATGCGCTTCAACACCTTTGCGATGAGTTTGTTTCTGGTCTTTACGTCTGCTCCCAACTGGCTATTATCTACGTTGAAGTCGTTGAAGAGTCCTTTGAGATCATCTTCTGAAGGTGTGCCAACAGCACTTGCCTCGATGCTTTTGAATACCTTTGACAGGGTCATGTTAAGGTCGTCATTCTGTTCGCAATCCTTGCACACATTGCAGAACAACTGAGAAGGAAGGATAAAGAATCCCTTCTCCTGTACCATCTGACTACGTGCCTCTTCTGCATCAGAGTCCACCATATCAGCATAATTAAAGCCCTCTACACCAGCTTCCTCTTGAAGTTTATTGATGTAGTCTGTCAGGTTCTCGCTAATAAAGCGATAGAACAACGTACCCAATACGTATGCCTTAAACTCCCATCCACCAATGGCTCCACGCAATTCGTCAGCCATTGCCCAGATGGTCTTATGTAATTCTTCTTTCTGCTGTTTCTCACTCATGTTGTTTATAAGTTTGTTATATTTACTAACTTTGTTAAGTTTGCTAATATTGCTAAATTATCTAACTTAGCTAATATAACTAAGATTACTAATTCTGTTATTCTTCCTCCTCATCTTCAAGGTTCTCTTGCTCCTTCGCCTTTTCTTAAAGTAAAATCTTTCATAATCTTCTCTATTTAAATCTTTTCTCCGCAAAAATACAACTTTATTATTAAACCAACAAGAATTTATGGAAAAAATCAAAAATCATGAAATCTTTTTCACACTTATTGTGTTCTTAGTATTGTACTTCGGTCATAATGGTCAAAGGCATTATTGGTCAATATCATTGAAGGTATTACGATGCAATGTCTAAAATACCTCCTTATATAACAAAAAGATGGGGTTCGGTCTCACGACTCACCCCATCTTAAACAAATATATGCGAAAACTTTCTGCAAATATAGATGTTTTTGAGTTAAATTCCAAATTTTCGAAATAGTTTTTTAGTAAACCCTTGATATTTAACTATTCTTTAACAGAACAAAACGATTTTGGTAAAAAAGTGAATTCAATAAGCAAGTACTATATTTCTGTTGTTGTTCCGTTCTTCCTATATAATAATCGAATATATTAGATTGATAGAAAATGGTAATAGTATTTTTTGTGGTATTCTTCGCATTGGCAATTTTCATAAAATTGAAGATGCCTATGTGGAAAGGCAAGTATTCAGAGAAGTTGGTTCATAAGGAAATGTTGTAACTGCCAGATGAATATGTTATCTTCAACGATTTGTTGTTTGAAAGTAATGGGCGTTCAACTCAGATAGAACATATCGTCGTTTCACCTTATGGTGTCTTCGTCATAGAGACTAAAGGTTACAAAGGAATTGGGTGGAGAAAATTCAGAACATTGGACACAAGTTATCTATAAGAGCAAACACCAATTTTATAATCCGATAAAGCAGAATGAGGGGCACGTGAGATTCCTTCGCTATTTGCTCAAAAGCTCTTTTGATATTCCGTTTGTTCCTATTATTGTTTTCGACAATTCGGCAGATTCAAAAGTTCATGTAAGAAATCATATTGTGGTAAACAGATACAACTTAAATTATGCAATATCTCAATATCGTCATGCTATTTTGAACTCATCTCAAGTAAATTGGATTGTCAATGCTATTGAAAAACATTATACCATTGCAGACAAGCAGGAAATGAAACGACACAAATACAATGTTCATAACAGACAATACAGAGCCAAGACCTCTATAAAACAAGGTATTTGTCCACAATGTGGCGGTCAGTTAGTATTGCGTCATGGTAGATATGACTCATTTTATGGTTGCGATAATTATCCAAAATGTAAGTTTACATTAAATAAATGAGACGAAATATTAACTCTATTGAAAATATCCGTAACAAGTAATCATCTGAAGCTTCGGTCATAATGGTCAAAGGCATTTCTGGTCAAAATCATTGAAGGTATTACGATGCAATGGCTATAATGCCCCTGTATAAAACAAAAACCTCCAGCTTCACAGTTGGGGGTTCTAAAACAAACTACTTTAAAATCTAATCTACTGTAGATTGTAAAAACTTCAGTATCTCCTCTAAGATATAGACATCTCAGAGTCAGAAGAGCCGTCTTTCACAAGAAAGCTTATTCATTCTAGAATCCGCAATCTATTGTGTTTCGTGGGATTTTGCTTGTAAAAGACAAAAATTCTTTTATTGTACATATTCCTTGCATAACAGAAACGTTGCAGACACAAAATCCCCTTACTTTATCCAATAAAATGGTTTGAGCTAAAAGAGCATCAAATTGCTCCATAATAGAAAAAATTCCTCCAAAAGGAGTGAGTTTCTCAGATTTTATTTGTATTTTTGCCATGTCATTCAGAGTTTTATTTTATATTTTTTGCAACACTAAGATAAGTGAAATTTCTGGCATGACAAAATCCTGAGCAACTTACTGTTACTCAGGTGCTTATAAAAAATATCAAATTATAGTGTTGCGGAAATAAGGTAATTTTTTAAAAAAGTACATTATGTTTGTATATACCAAAGAGGTTATCAACTTCCAAGTAGAAACTTGCCTTGCGTGGGGATTTCCCAACAACAAGATTCTTGAACTATTCCTCATGATGAAGATGCACAACGACATGAGGGAAAGAACACCTCAATTTGTCAGTGCACCTCTTCCCGAGGAGGTTTACGACAATCTGATAGGCAACAATGTAATAGCCAAGCAGGACATCCAACTTCAAAAAGTGGATGAGAATGCGATGCGTAACCAGAAGCTACTGGTACGGCTTTCACCAGAAATTACCCTGGATTTAATTAAGAAACAAGGAAGCCTGTATGCCACCATCAATGAGAATACCGAAACCAGTATGCGTATAATCAATCAGAATGCTACAGATGTGGCCATGTGGCTCATCCGCCAGAAAGAAAATCTGGAATCATACCTGAACGACTTGGAGACCTGTCTCAATGATGCTGCCAAGAAAAGGAAGGAAAGAAGAATGACCGTGCTTAGCATCGAGTCCATCTTCAAGGATTCCATGAAGGACTATCCTGATCTGGAATATGAATTCATAGAACAGAAGAAACGCCTGCGCATCAAAGTAAGAATGCCAAATAGCAAACTGGGAGTAATACTGGACGCATGGTGGGGCTCATACCAGAAAAAACTTCCTAAAGAGATAGAGG